>Ga0194039_1000127_pt1 | contig 48563 bp, 34 predicted proteins | sample JunL228m_MetaG_FD_148679 | JGI IMG/M metagenome (GOLD analysis project Ga0194039, IMG submission 148679) | Anoxic zone freshwater microbial communities from boreal shield lake in IISD Experimental Lakes Area, Ontario, Canada - Jun2016-L227-8m | ecosystem: Environmental > Aquatic > Freshwater >...
GTTCAGCTATGATAGACTCAATGATGAACTTCGGGGTCTCCTGCGGAGATCTTACTTCCCCTCAGTTCATAAAAAATACAGAAGACAAAAGACCATTTACACAAAATTCCTTAAACAGCCCATAGCAACCCTATCGTACTGGAGACGGGGTTTATAGCTTAAATTGAACTTGTTATTCTGACCCGTGCACTAATTCAAAAAACTATAGAAAAAACATCCTGTATCAGGAATAAAATCTAATACAGAATGCTTTTACCTTTTGTTACTGATTTTGATTAAAGGTATATGCTACTCAATCCATACCCATCTACATTCTCGTCTCTATCAAAATCTATGTTTTCTAACATCATTGCTACTTTTTCTAGAGCCATAAATAAGCTACATTCATATAATGCATCATTTTTGAATAGCAGGAAAGAGTTAGGTGAAAACAGGCCCATGGGAACACTAAATATTCCTTGCGTTCCATGATTTAAATAGAGGGCATTGCTCCATAAAAATTGGCACAAATACATCAATGACTCAGACTGGTTTACATAATAAGAGTCCATCATAACTACTAAATTGTAGCATTGCTTCTGGCTATAATCCTCTTTGGTTCTTACCCAAAAAATAGTGTAGTATTTCTTATTTTGATCAAGGCTTTCTGCTAGCATCGAGACAAATCTATTAAGAAGTCTATTGCTTTTGGGAAACTTGTGGGTTTCAGGTATATGTAGTTTAAAATGAGTCACCAATATTGAATCGGTAAATGAGATCATTTTTTCAATTAGATCTTTAACTTTTTTTATCAAGTTAGCATCTACTCCAAATGCGCTTTGAAAATATTCTGGGCTATTAGGAAATCCAGAATCAGATTCTTCATTTTTTTGGTTCATAATTTTTTCCTTTTTTTGTATTAAAATTGTTTAATTTGAGTTAGGTTTTGCCTGCAAATTTACCCAATAATAACTTTGTAGAATGGGTGAGGCTATCAATATCATTCTTGATAAAGAATTTATTGAATTAAGAAGCTTATAAAATTACCGTTTATTAAATTCAAAACAGAAAATAAAAACATCACTTTTCAGGATAATCCGATTAGGGATGTTTTTACTTCTTATTGAGACTATGTCTTATGCTCCAGAAGACTCTTTCAATTTTTTTATTATGTCGTGACAATTTTTAGTATTGAGTTGAGATTTCTGATTAAGGCCATGATTCTTGAGGCAATCATCAAAAGAGAGGTTTTGCTTTGAAGCTAAGTTTGTCATAAAAGTTATTTGGCTTTCAGTCGCAGGCGACGGTGTTTGTTCTTTAACAAAAGCTCTCTTGGGCTTATCAGCGTAGAATTTATTATCTGAAACCGCTGGCAACAATGGAAATGGCTTACATTCTAGAATCGGTTTACAGTCAATTACTTTCCTATTGACCTGAGCTTCAACTGAATTTCTGAGTATATCTAAAACCCTATCCAGATTCTCCTTGATTTGCTCATGACTTGAACCATCGGGAAGTTCGTCCTCTATAGTAGCAGAGCAGATTTCAGTGTTAGTTGATGTATCTTTGTAAAATGATGCATTAATTTTAGTCATAATTTGACCTCATAGTTTAGTGTTTATATATTTGAATTCTGCTTTAAGCAAAATCGGTTTAATGTTGTCCATGTGAGAGAAGCTATTCTCTCTTGAAATGATGCTTCATAAAAGCATCTTGTTTTTTATCTAGAGAGTGATTGAGAGTAAAGATATTTTCAAGATTATTCTGTACTTGAATAAGCCTCTCTTTGATGATGCTGTTCTTGTTTTTATTTCCCAAGCTATAAGCAAGCCTAAGATATTGCACAAGAGCAATATGATAATTATCATTTTCGACTTGCTCTTCGTTGTCTAAATCATCTTGGTTTAATATTTTACCTTGCAGTAATTTGGATTCAGGCGAACCGCTATCGAAAGTATCTATTAGTTGGTTTATTTCTCTGATGCTTTCTATTCTTCTGTCATAATCTTGAAGATACTTGTTCCATGCCTGATCAAAGTGATCCCAAAGCATCATAAGTTTTTCATTTATTTCCATAGGCGTCTCATAGGATTTGAAGCAATAAAAAAGGAACCAGATAAGTCTTCTAAAGCTATCTAGTTCCTCTAAATGAAAATTAGACCCAAACTAAATATTTAATGGATATTGATTTGGGTCATATCACTATGCTATCTGTTGTTTTAGGTCTCCTGCCTTGCTGTATAGTCTTTCCGACCACTCTTTATAGCCAAGAGATCCAACCATCCAGCCTAAATTTTCATAATTGTGATAGGTTTTTGCTGCCATTTCAGCTTTCAAGTATAGAGTTATAGCACGGTCTCTGTCCTTTAAATAATTTAGAACAGGATATGCGAGCAAGCGGTAATCGTCATAACTTTCAGCAGTCTCCTCAGCCTTTTGATATAGTTCTGTAGCCCATTTCTTCATGCGTAGATGACTTCTTACTAAACGAGCTAGATTCCAAAAGGCATGTGAGTTCTTGCAACCCTTTTCCATCATTTTAATATATTTTAGTTTATCTTCGCGGGTTGGATTTTTTGCTCTTATATCGAGTGGATTAAACTCCGCAGAGTCCGAATTACATAAGTTTTGTATATCCATAATTAATGCTCCGTTTAAGGTTTAGGTTTATATTTATTTTGGTTGGAACAGATGATTTTTCATAAAAAGATATGAAGATGAAAATAGGTTGTTTTCGCCCTTTGTTTCTGCGGGAAGTTTTATTCTAGAATGGTCTAAAATCGATCTCGTGTACAGTAGTACAGGAGATGGATTATTATGCTTATACGAATCTATAAAATTGATCCGTTTACTAATGCCAAATAAATAATAAAACTACATCCCATATGAGAAATAAATCCAACATGGGATGTAATTCCTAATCTCTTCATTAAGTCATTGTAGAAGCGTAATGTTAACCTAATTTTAAAAGCCTTCTTAACATTGGACACCCATTTTCCATCTTATAAACATTAGGAGGTAAATTACCGATAAATCTGCTTGCAATTGAAGGAAGTTTTTTGGGAAATGAATCAAAGGCAGGAATAAATATTACCAGCTGTACTTTTGCTCTCGTACAAGCTACATAAAACAATCGCTTTTCTTCCTCTAGTTTTGAAAAAGACTCTAATGCTCGTTTATTAGGGAAATGGTCTTCAGTTACATGTAGAATAAATACATATTTCCATTCCAGACCTTTTGCGCTGTGTACTGTTGATAGAGTTAAAGCATCGCAAGATTCATTCTTATTTGCATCGGGTGGATTAAGAGAAAAATCCGCAAGAAAATTAGTTACATCACCATAACTTTTTGCTATAGATAAGAGAGATTTAATATCCTCTTCTCTAGACTCATAATCGTCATCGATTACTTTTAGAATAGTTTGGTAATAGGCGCAAATCCTTTCAAGAATCTCATTGAAGTTATATTGGTCAAAAATATTTTTCTTATAGATCTCCTGCAAGAGGACTAAATCTTCGTAATAAGTGCTGTCTGAAAAGAGAGCAGGATCAAATTTACCATTGTTTTCTATTATTCTGTCTATAATTTTTGATGAAGTTTTATCTCCTATATTTGGGATTAATTTAAGCACTCTATTCCATGCTACTTTATCTGAAGGATTGAATATAATTTTAAGGTGTGCAATAACATCCTTTATATGCTTTCGTTCATTAAATTTAAAACCTCCAAACAATCTGTACTTTATTTTGGCTTGGTTTAGATACATTTGCAGGACATTGGAGTGATGAGAATCCCGAAACAATACAGCTACATCATTTAACTTATAATTTTCTCTCTCTATGCCTTTGATGTCATTTAACATTTCAATGATAATGTGGGCTTGGATTTTATCGTTATAGGTAAGCACTACTTTTGGTAGCCAATCTCTATAAAGTGAGGAGAATAACTTTTTCCTATAGCCTATTTTGAACTGATTTGTAATTTCATTTGCCAGGTTTAAAATGTTGCTTTGAGATCTGTAGTTTTCTTCCAATTTGATTAACTTACATTCGGGGTATTTCTCTGGGAATAGCAATATGTTTTCTACATTGGCACCGCGAAAATAATAGATGCTTTGTGAGTCATCCCCGACAGCCATGATATTTGAATATTTATCTCCCAACTCATTGACGATTTCTCCTTGAACGATGTTAGTATCCTGAAATTCATCGACAAGGATGTATTTAAATTGTTCTTGTAACTGCTCTTTGAAGTCCTTGTTTTCCTTAAGCTTTTTCAATAAAACAAGCAGCAAGTCGTCAAAGTCCAACTGTTCATGTTTCAATTTATAATCCTCATAAAGTTCATATGTTTTATTGAAATACCATTTAAACTCAGACTTTGGAGCTTCACGGTCAACTGCCTCACTAATAGCTATCAATGAGCTCTTAGATACTGAGATGATTTTTTGGAGTAGCTTTTTGTCGGGCAGCTCTTTCCCTATAGCAGATGCATCGATTGATTTTCTGACGAGTTCTATTGTGTCTTCGGAATCGGGAACATCAAGAATAGTAAAATTTCTACTAATATCAAAAACAGTCGGATTCTGACGAATGATCATATTGGCAAAGCTATGGAATGTCCCGCCCGCGATTAAATTTAAATTGTATTTATCACCAATAATTTTTTTGGCCTTATCTAACATCTGTTTAGCAGCATTCTTTGTAAAAGTAAGCAGTAATATGTTTTGTGGTGCTATTCCATTTTCTAGCAGATAACTAACCCTATAAACTAAAGTTTGCGTCTTACCCGTTCCTGCGCCTGCTATTACTAACAAAGGTCCATTTATATGCGCTACTGCTTCTAGTTGTTTAGCGTTTAGTTTATTCTCATAATCGATCCTTAATCCTTCAGGCAAATCTACTTTAGAGTTTTTAGAAAATGAGTTTTCAAGTCTTTGCGTAAGAGCATTGAAATTGTTTATTTTATTCTGTATCTCTTCTGTTAAAGGAGGTTCGTGGTAATAGTACATATATAGCTCCGCTTAATGGTTTTTATTGAAAAGACACTTAGAAAAGTGCCTGTAGTTGCTACTTAAAAATGGTAGATGATGATTTGCTTTTTTTACATGTGTAGGCAGATTACAAAAAAATATCCGTATCAATAATAAATACTGATACAGATACTATCCTTGCTCTTTGTCAATTAGAGAAAGTTCTTGGGCTTACTTGGTTATAGTGTCATCTCTTTTACATTTTGCTTGGAATAAGTCTAGATCTTCCTGGGTGTAAATTATTCTTGAACCAAATTTGTAATGAGGAATAATATTAGTCTTGGTATAACGCCAATTTACCAATGTCCCGGGCGATAATCCTAGGTATTCAGCTGCTTGATGTGTGTTGAGTTTGTTCATAAATTCTCCTTTTGGTTGTGGTTTATAATAATGGATGGAAGTATCGAACTTCCGAATTCTTTTTGATGGATAGATGTATTGCCTTTGCTGGATATTTTTGCAGTGTATGAGACACGCCAAAAACAGAAATCATAAGTAGATTTAAAGTCAGGGCAACTCTTGCTAATTATCATTCCGTTTATTCTAGGATTGCCATCATTGTCCTTGTTGCAGAAATCAACGAGACCTGAATTGGGTTTACAAGTAAGACATAACTTGTCCTGCCACATGTGATCTGCAAGCATCAAGTGTCCATATTCATTCTGTGTTCTGTCTCCGTTCATCCATATATTTAAATGGTAATGCTGATGCTCAATACTAGTACATTCTCTTGTCCATAAATACATGGGATATAAATACTTATCTTTTGATTTAAGCTTTTGGATATAGTATGCTAAAAAGGAAGAAAGGATCGAGTTGTCAGACGGGAAATAGAGTCCTTGTTTAAAAGTAAGTACACAACTGAAAAAAAAGATAGAATTGAGATGGCTAAGCATATACTCAAAGATCAATTTAGTTCTGTATAGTATTTCCATATGGCAACCATATCCTTTTGCTTCTTCTGTGTTGATTGGATGTCCCATAAAGTGACCGTCGTAAGTAATATTAGAAGTTATCATAGGGTGTTCTTTTATGTTCTTGTTGTTCTCATATAATATGATGTGTAAACTTGAATCCTTGTTGATAATAAGTGATTCTCGCCATGACCCTATAGATACTGAAGATATTCTGTCAGATGGTTACTACTGCGAGAGAGGAATAGAAAAACTGTGACAGTGCTACATGTGGATTGACTAGAGGGAATGGTATTGCTGCTGTGTAGAGGGGATGCTTTGTATATTATATAAGTATCTAATATATATAGGTATAGTTATAATAATGTCATTACTATCTACCTGAAAGAAAATATGCCATAGAGAGGTAAAGAGCAGAGCGAATGGCAAGAAGTTTATGAAAAATAGCTTTATTTGAAGATTATGAGATGTGTCAAAATGCTATTATAGAATGATTTGTGTAACTAGGCATAACTTGAAATATATAATGGTCTAAAAAAATATAATAAAACACAAGCACATCATCATATAACTCTAACCAAATGAGGGTTATATGAATACAATACGATCTAAAACCGTGAAACTCCTTTCCCGTTTTATAAGACCTCTTCAAGAAGAAGGCATAATCTCGATACCTGAGATGAATGAAATATTATCACAGCTTAAACATCTGGCTGAGAAAGGTACAACGATTCCAGTAATAGTTCCTAAACTGATTGATCAAGCCGAAGCAGCAGAGATGCTTGGAATTGGGTTTTCTAATTTTAAAAAGCTAGAAAAAGAAGGAGCCCTCTCGTTCCAACGCAAAATGGTGGGAAGTGCAGTAAGGTACAGAAATATTGATGTCCTCAAGTTTATAATGGCAAATGATAATATTTCTCCAAACACATCAGATCTTAGTTATTGAAACCTCAACCTGATCAGCATTATTCGTTCTCGTCATCATATTATTTTTTTTACGATCAGTAAGGTTGTTATCTTGAGCAAATTTTTCTATAGTAGGAAGGCTCATTCCGTAGCTGTCTGCAATTCTGAGCCAGGTAGTGTTTTCATTGCGCAGTTGATTCATTTTTTCGATTTTCTTCTCAACAGGATCTCTCCAATTATTAACATTTTTTTGAGGGTCGTCATCAATCCATTTGGGCTTTTTCGTAGTATCAAGTTTGATCTTAAAATCCTTGCCTTCTGGTTTATGTTTATTTTTTGTTTCTTGAACGGTAATAACAAGGCAATCATTTTCAATTTCTTTCTTAAGCAGAACTATTGAGTCGGCTCCTTTTTCAATATAACTTGTTCCAAAACTAAGATCCCGCTCATTAGAATGGTGCAATAAAAGCACCGATATATTTCTCTGCCTAAGTGTATCTATCCAGCGTTTAATTAACTTCCATTGAGTTTCCATATGACCTTTATCAGATAAGTAGGCAAGGCAATCTAAAACTATTACTGAGACTGGAATTCCTTTAATGCCTTTGTTAAGAGAAGCATCGAGAATATAGCTCTCAACTTTAGCCTGACTTTCTAGTGTTGCGATATCCAAGTTTTGGTCAGTTTTGCAGATTACATTTTCCTTGTATGCAGAGTTGCTATGCATTTTTTCAAAAATTAGTTTCCTCTCGTCTAGAAAATCATTATCGACTTCCCCGTTGAGGAAAAGTACTTTTGATCTTGATGTAACTTTTAACCTGCTAGTAATATTAGTCTTAGTGGCTATCGAATACGCAAGCCCCATCCCAACAAAACTTTTCGAGGATCCTCTTGTTCCTATTAATAGATTGAAACTCCTATAACGCATAATCGGGTCGATAATAAATTTCTTTATTTTCTTCATACCTCTTTTCTTAAGGAATTGTTCGAGGTCTAATTCTAAATTTTGAGGGATTATGCAATTGCTGTTATAGGCTTCAAGTAAGAATTCTTCAGGCGAAAACACTTGAATGTTATTACAAAGATAGTCTATCTGGTTCGTAATTTTTGGGCATTTTATAAACTTGACATTTATTAGGTCAGGTGTTTCTACAAAATATTTTTTCAAGGAACTATATGAAGCTAGGAACTTTTCATACAAAGCACTTTTATCCTCTTCATCAAAAGAAAAGAAATATAAATACCGATTTTTGAAGTCAATCCAATCAATCGTATTAGCATCTCCCAAGAATGAACTCCAGACAGCATCCGTCTTGTGAAAATAATTAGATATAATTTCATCATAGCAACCAAAAGGTTTAGATTTTTTAGGATCTCTTAATTCCTTGATTAAAGAAATTATTTTTGTGGGATTATCTCGATAGAAAACAAGATCTGTTCCCCAATTTCCCATCCTATTGGATAAACTCCTTTGCGCCATTTCAGTATATTCTGCACTTAAATCAGTCCAATATTCTTCCTGGTCTTTTAACTCTTGACTTATGAATGACAAAGCGAATTTTTTTTGCAGCTCTGATGATAAAAGTGGCGATGCGGTAAAGAAAATTACAGCATTAGCATTAGAACGAATTAATTCAAGATTTAAAATTGAAGGTGAAATGTATGGGATATAAAGATGGGAGTCGGGTTGGACAGGAAGCAAGATATAGTAGTTAGGAAACAAAAAAGCTTTACCTTTCTGAATCTCACCGCTTGCAGTCATAAAAGAAAAATCTTTCTGGTCTAGAAAATCTTCATCTGTATCCTTCATTTCATCGCTGTAAGAAATCTTAAAATGATCAGCTAATTGTATAGTCGCTTCTTTGTAGGTAAGTCCTTGAACATCGGCAAAGAGAGGAACAAGGAAACATCCTTTAAAAGAAATTTTATTTATGATTCTGTCATAATCATGTTTCCCGTATGGGTCTTGAATATGTCCATCAAGATATTTTCGAATAGGAATATTATTATCAACAATCTCTTTAAATTTACTCCTTGAAAGCTTCTCATTTATCTTTAAAACAACCTCGTCCGAAAAAATGTTTTCAAAGCTTGGAGTCTTCGAAATACTGATCAGCTTTTCTTCGACCTGTGACTGCAAAATTATAAAGTTTTCAAGTGCTATATTTCTCGGAATATTTTTGTGATCTTTGAATATTTCAGTAATCTGTTTTAAAAGTCGATTGTGGTTCCAGAAATGTCCAATACTTCTATCAATAAGTGATTTACCTAATTTAAAATGAGTTCAAATCATATATATATAATGAAATTATATATAAATATATACCATAATAAACAATAATTAGTAATTATAAATACATTTATGGTATAATTAATTTAATATACCATAACTATAACAAAGTAAAACAATAAATTAACATAATAAAGTATACCATATTCATAAAAAAATGCAAAATTATGCATCAATATTACCTTTGGAATTCGAAAAAAAATATGCAGGAAATGCTTATCTATGTGGAATACCTCTTTGCTTTTAATCAGCAATTTATCTGAAGAATTTAGGACTGAAGAAATCTAAATTTATGAAAATATTTTTCTCTAAAGCTGATGAAGAAATCTGCTACCTTAATGCCTTTTCAATTTCTTCTATAACGCTGCTTTTTTCTTTCAGGTTATCGATAATTTTCAGAGCCATAGCAATGCGTTCCCGATCTGATGGACCAGACATTCCACCGCTGATAGCAAGGATGGCTTTTTCTTGGGACTCAGCTCCAATGTGGGTATAAAATTTGTCAACAATTTCAGAATTGCTTCCAAGTATAGACAAGACCGCGGCTTTAGGAACGCCTGCTTCGGCGCAATGAGAAGCGAAGCTGTGGCGAAGTGAATGGAAACCATAAACAGTAACGCTCTTTTTTCGACCAGGCACTTTAATTGATGGTTCAAGCCCTATCCATTTGATGACTCTTAGAGCATCTATATTAACTAAATTATTACCTGTGTTCTTTCCGTTCTTATCGACTTTCCTGTATCTTTCGGCAACATTTGGACACACATATTCATTAACCTTCCAAGTTTGGGCTTGCTGCAGGACATTCAGCAATTCCTGAGCTATAGGTATTGTTACTTCTTTTCCAGTCTTAAACTGTTTAACCCAGATCTTTCTTAGCCTTAGATCAACCTTATCCCACCGCAGCAAAATGCAGTCCTTAAATCTTTGACCTGTGAACATACCAAGGTAATAGACGACACGGATTTCAGACTTATGCATTACCTTGTATTTATCAGCATCAAGAACTCTGAGAAGTTGCTGTTCCTGCTCTTTAGTAAAGGAGAGCCTTCTTACTTCCTCTTCTTGCTCTTCCCGCTCTTTTCTCATTAGCGATGCTGATAAGAAAGGATTAATTCTATCTCTAAATTCATCAAGTGTGGAAAATATTCTCCTTAATCTTTTGATTTTTCTATTATGGGTAGAAACTGAAACTTCAGAACCCTTGAGATATTGCACATACCCGTTAACAGCCTCTATGTTTATTGATTTAACATCAGCATTTTCACTGCCTATAAATCTAATGAATTCTTCAAGGGTTGACTTGTAAGCATTCTGTTCGCTGACTGTTGCAGGCATAGCTCTGTCTGAGTGCTTGGAATATATATCCCAAATTTGATTAAGAGCAAGAGATTTTTTTCTAGTTATCAGTCCTCTGGCTTCTTTGACATGGGCTGATATAACTTCAACATTAGTCGCTTTGACTACAGGTATTATCTCCTGAGCCTTTTCAATAGCCTTCTCATAATTCTTAGTTTTTAGACTTACAGCTTTTCTTTGTCCGTTAACCTGATACCTGAAGTAATAACTCCCAGAAGAGTCCTTTTTGTAAACAGTTCCGATTTCAAGTCTCGTCATTTTCCCAGCCATAGCAACCCTTACAGTTAAAAATATCTGTTTTGGCTTATTATAGCTAAAATCTGAGGAATAAAACCATTAAACGGTACTAAATGGTACTATTTTTGTAAATATGAGGTAAAAATGGCGGAGAGATAGGGATTCGAACCCTAGGTAGAGTTACCTCTACACAACATTTCCAATGTTGCGCCTTCGACCGCTCGGCCATCTCTCCTTAAAAGAATTGAAAGGCAATAATCTATATGGTCGAAACAAAATCTCAAGCCACAAAAATCTCTTTATTTCTTATAAATCATGTAAAAGTATAGACATATTACTTTTCTTCGATAGACTTAATTTTGCAATGTTGTTTAAATCTGCCTTCACGGGAATTTATAAACAACTTTTCAATTCTTAAACAGTCAATCACTAGGGGGAGTGGACATGAAAGGTTTGGAAAGAACGCTGTCTTTTATTAGTGGAGCCAAAACGGACAAAGCTCCTTTTCATCCGATAATTATGCGCTTTGCCGCAAAGTATGCCAAGGTTAACTACCGCGACTTCTGCTTGGATTATAAATCAAAATGCTATGCCATGGCAAAATGTGCTGATGATTTTGATATAGACTGGGTTACAGTAATGTCTGACCCCTATGCCGAAGCCGAAGCCTACGGCGTAAAACTAAACTATCCTTCCGACTCTCTTCCTGAACCTGTCGAGTATGTCATCAAAGACCTTGCGGATATTGACAAACTCAAAGTTGTTAAAACTTCAGGAAATGCCCGAATGACTAATCGAGTCAACGAAATCAAAGAATACAGAAAAACTTACGGCGACAAATACTTTGTCGTTGGCTGGGCCGAAGGACCGCTTGCTGAATACGCTGATATAAGAGGTTTTGGTGAGGCTTGTTTCGATTTATTTGACGGCCCTGATCAGGTTAAAAAAGCCCTCGATGTCATCACCGAAACTGCAATCCATTTTATTACCGAACAAGTTAAGGCCGGGGCTGACTGCATCGGAATCGGAGATGCGGCGTGTTCTCAAATCGGACCTGACATTTACAAGGATATGTGTTACGAGAGAGAGAAAATGCTTGTAACGCATATTCACTCGCTCGGAGCTTTGGCCAAACTTCATATTTGCGGCAACACTTCAGGAATTTTGCCTGATATGATAAATACCGGAGCAGATATAATTGATGTTGACCATCTTGTAGGTTCAATGTCTCCATTTCTTCCACTTTTAGGCAAAAAACAGGTCTTCAGCGGTAACAGCGACCCAGTTTCTGTCATTCAGGACGGAACTCCTGAAAAAATCAGAAGCAGTGTTATTTCATGTTATAACGATACAAAAGGACGCTGCATCGTCTCAGCCGGATGTGAAATTCCTCCAGGAACAACTATGGAAAACTTCAAGGCTTATCAGAAGGCTGTATTAGATATTAAAATGTAAAGAGTAAACGATAGTCAAAACCACCCACAAAAAAAGGAGAGTAACAATGTACGAACTAAATAAGTTCATGGTAGAACTAGAAAGGAAAAACCCTGCACAACCGGAATTCATTCAAGCAGCAAAGGAAGTAATTGAGACCGTTATTGACTTTGTTAATGAGAATCCCCGTTATGTAAAAGAAAAAATCCTTGAAAGAATAACAGAGCCAGACAGAGTCTTCAGCTTTAAAGTTGAATGGGAAGATGATAATGGCGAAATTCATGTTAACAAAGGCTACCGTGTACAATTTAACAATGCTATAGGGCCTTATAAAGGCGGTTTGAGATTCCATCCAAGCGTCACTTTAGGAACTCTGAAATTCTTAGGTTTTGAACAGACTTTTAAAAATAGTTTGACTACACTGCCTATGGGCGGCGGTAAAGGCGGTTCTGATTTCAATACCAAAGGCAGATCAGATTCCGAAATTATGAGATTCTGCAAATCCTTTATGACTGAGCTTCAAAAGTTTATCGGACCTGAAACAGATGTACCTGCAGGAGATATCGGCGTTGGCGGAAGAGAAATCGGATTTATGTATGGGCAGTACAAAAAGTTAAGAAGTGAAAACACAGGTGTTTTAACAGGCAAAGGTATTAACTGGGGCGGATCATTAATCAGACCTGAAGCTACAGGTTATGGTTCAGTTTACTATGCCGATGAAATGTTAAAAGTTCAAAAAGACACGCTTAAAGGAAAAAGAGTCGCTGTATCAGGTTTCGGCAATGTTTCCTGGGGCGTATGTCTAAAGGCTTCTGAACTTGGTGCAAAGGTCGTTTCTGTATCCGGCCCTGATGGATATGTTTTGGACGAAGACGGCGTCAACACTCAGGAAAAATGGGACTACTTATTAGAACTTAGAGCTTCTAATAACGATGTGGTAGCTCCTTATGCTAAAAAGTTCGGCGCTAAATTCTTCGCAGGCAAAAAACCTTGGGAACTTAAAGTAGATATGGCTTTCCCATGCGCTTTCCAAAATGAGCTGAATGCAGAAGATGCAAAAGCTCTTATTGCCAATGGATGCAAATATGTTATAGAAACTTCTAATATGGGCTGTACCGCCGATGCTGTAACTGCATTACAAAAGGCAAAAGTTCTATTTGCTCCAGGTAAAGCCGCCAACGCAGGCGGTGTTGCAACTTCAGGTCTCGAAATGAGCCAAAACAGCATGAAACTTTCATGGCCAAAAGAAGAAGTTGATGCAAGACTAAAACATATTATGGTAGCTATTCATGAAGCCGGTTTAAAATACGGCAAAAGAGCTGACGGATACATTGATTATGTCAAAGGATCCAATATCGCAGGTTTCAAGAAAGTTGCTGATGCAATGCTTGACCTCGGCTACTAATTCTCTATCTGACTAAAGACTAAAAACAAAACATTCATCGGGTGTTTGAAGCTAAAACTTTGAACACCCGATGTTTTTTATCTATAGCAAAGAAAGATACAGGAAGAACTCTTTTTAACTCAAAGCTGACAATCAACAACTTACATTCCTAGACCGCCGAAGTCAGGAATAGAATTGTTCCGGAAATCCGCCATCAGTTCCACCCAGATGGCGATTTTGTTTTAATCTTTCTTGTTGAAGTACTCTGAGATTGCGCAGTTGATGGCATTGACGATTCTCTGACGGGTTTCAGGAGTCGAGAGAATTTTTTCTTCCTTTGGATTGATGACAAAGCCACACTCAAGAAGCACAGCCGGAGATACGGCATTTCTAAGGACAAACAGGCTATTTGGTTTGACTCTGTTATATATGCCCTTGTCGCCAGGAAGAAGTTCCATCCCCTGTTTTGCGGCGTGATATTTGTTTGGAACAAACCCTTCCTTAATCATCTGTTCTGATAAGAGTTCAGCAAATTTTAGGCTCTCTTTGGGAAACTTGCTCTCTTTACCCTCTGCGTCATCGTAATAGAGGATGCAGAAACCTTTCAGCCACTCCCATACAGCGCTATTGTCACCTTCAGATTTCGCTCTGTCTATGTCTTGTTGTTGGCCTGAATTGTGGTGGATTTCGATGTAGAGGTCTGGTTTTACTTTTTTGGACAAATCTACCTTGTCCTGAAGTGTAAGGTTCTGAGTGCTCGGGGCAATGACATATTCGATGCCGTCAATCTGATTTGCCTTGTCTGAAAATAAGTTAACTATCTCATCGTTAAACTCATTCTCCCACTTGCCAGAAGCAGTAGAAGTTCCGCGGTTTCCTTTTATTGTAGTATGCCCTGAGACAATGAGCGCCACCGGTTCTTTCTCATTTACACATGATGAAATTAGAACCATAAAGAAGAGAAATGCAGACCGCAAAAGCCTGCATTTCAGTTTAAAAAAGTTATTGGTTTTACTTTGAAGAAACAGCATTCTCGTAGGTGATATAAGAAGCATCATAAACTTTTCCAAGCAGAAAAACTTTCGTGCTTGATGGAGCAAAAAGACCCAATGGATAGAGCGTATTATTGTCAGCTTTTATATCAGGGTAACTCTTCCATTCTCCACCCATAAGAGGGACGACATTTCTGCCGACAAAGAACTTTCCTGAATAATAATCGGCAAGATCCGAGAAATTAGTCAGGTCAGCAAAAATGTAGCATGGTTTGGATGAGAAATTGTGAACGACCAGAATATCCTGGCTGTTGTCTTTGTTTGTTCCGACATGCCTAAGCATGGCAAGTATTGGTGAGGCTTTCTCAGTGTCTGCATCCCAAACAATGGAAGTAGTATCAGGAGTTTCACAATATCCAGCATTGACAAAGAGGCTGTCGCCTCGACTCAAAGCAGGATAAGAGCTTCTAAGTTTTAGAAGCCTTGTATAGTGGTTCAGGAGTGAATTCGGATCAGTTTTCTGAGTTTCGTAGGCTCTCCAGTCATAAGGGCCTCTATTTTGATATTTAGCAGACGGAGGAAGAACCTGTAGCCCTATTTCATCCCCGTAATATATAACCGGGATACCGGACATAAGTATATATAGAGAAGCGGCGGCTTTTTCCTTAACCAAGTCTCCTTTGAGCTGAGTGGCCACTCTGTCGCCCACGAATCCGTCGTGGTTATTCAGGAAGAGCGAATCTACGCATGCCTGAGGCTGTCTTTTAAAATCAGGAATGTTATCCTGAACTATGAATAGGCTGTCAAGGAAGTCTGCTGAACGACTGCCATTCTTGATAGTGTCCATGAGTTTTGTCGGAAAGCGAAAATGAAGTCCTGAATTGAACTCGTCGCCATTTCCGTAGTAAGAGAGAAGTTCAGCATCTGTTTCGGTGGCGGCTTCAGCAAGCAGTATGAATGAAGGTTTGATTTTGTCCAGATCTTTTCTTGTCTTCTGCCAGATTTTATGCGTTATGACGAGGTCTTTCTGTTTGGCATAACCGCCCTCAGCCAGGTATCTGACAGCATCACATCTGAAACCGTCTATATCGCATTCTTGAATCCAGAACTTCATTACGCTCATAAAGTAATCATAAACTTCTTTTCTGGATTTCGAATCATTATAGTTAAAGTCGGGCTGAAAATCATTAAAAAGCGCGTAGTAGTAACCTCTATTTAGAGTTGTCGGATCCTTGAACCATGTGTTGTCAGGATAAAGTTTGCCGTTATTGTTCTGCCATGGTTTAGGCCAGCCTTTATCTGTTTTGCTCCAGACAAACCATTTATCTTTTCTAACTTTATCATCTTTGGAAGAAAAGAGAGGATTATCCTCACTACAATGATTTGTAGGAAGATCAAGTAGGACTTTCATGTCGAGCTTGTGCGCTTGAGATACAAAGTCTTTAAGGTCATCAATTGTGCCGTAGCCAGGATTGATAGCCATGTAATCAGATACATCGTATCCGTCATCGCCTTGAGGTGAAGCAAAAATAGGCATGAGCCATACAGTCTTTATACCCATATCTGATAAATCCTTGAGGTGCGCAGCGGCTACTTGAATAACACTTTTACCAGGATATTTAGCTATATCTGACGCATAGCTTGCCACTCTCATCTGATAGAGTGTAGTGCTCTTAATCCAGTCGGTCGGCTTTTGGTCTGCCGCAGTTACAGCGTAAGCCGCAAATACAGCAAAGATCGTTAAGAAAACTTTTGATGCAAATTTCCACAATGCGTTCATAACCCTATCCTTTTATTATTAATCGTTGTTGCTATCATTAACTTTTTTATGTTTTCTGTCAAATTTTAAAACTTTAGTGCTCAATGGCTCAAATTTACCAAGAGGATAATTTGACATATTATCTCTTGTTATGTCAGGAAGCTCGCTGTCATTTTCAAGAAGCTCTGTAGCAAGCAAACCGCCCTTCGTGTGAAAAAAATGCTTTAGAAAGAACACCTTATGAAGAAGAGAAGAAGAACCTTTGGTAGATTCTTCGTAAATATCAATCTTGCATTTAGTTAGGTCTGCAAAAATATAGTAGGATTCTTTTGATGAGAAGTTATGAGCAATCATTATATTTTGAGTACCCTCATTTCTGATAATACACATGACAGGAGCTGATTTATCAGGATCACTGTCCTTAGTAAGTTTATCTGCCGTTGTGCCATAGCTTGCAGGCACAAAATATGTTTGCCCTTCTTTGAGAGCATTGTATGAGTTTCTGAGATTAAGAAGTTTGGTGTAGTAGCTCAAAAGTGAGTTCGGATCATTTTTCTGCTTGTTGTACTGCGTCCAATCCAGATTTCCTCTGATGGCATCGTCGCCTTCTGCTCCTAGCGTATTCTGCATCCCTATTTCTTCGCCGTAATACATAACCGGGTTTCCTGACAAAAGAAGATATAAAGCCGCTACGGCTTTCTCTTTGGCAAGATCACCTCCAAGTTGTGTCCCAACTCTTGCACCGGCAAAACTGTCATGGTTCGCAAGCATTAGCGAATCTTGACACTCCTGAGTTCCCTTCTGTGGAAGATGTCTTTGAATACCAAAGAGTTCATTGAAGAAACCTTCAGGCCTCTGACCATTCTTTATACAGTCAAGAAGCATTCCCTGGAATCCAAAATGAAACGCTGAATTAAACTCTTTTCCATCATCATAGTAGCTAAGAAGCTGGGCATCTGTTTCAGTCGGCGCTTCAGCTACCATGACTGCCTTTGAGTCTATTTTATCGAGCATAGCTCTTATTTCCTGCCATACTACATGTGTCTGAGGCTGGTCTTTCTGTTTACCAGAGCCGTTCTCGGCAATGTATCTTGCTGCATCCAAACGGAAACCATCAACTTTGCACTCTGTTATCCAGAACTTCATAACATCATTGACAAAGTATTCAATGATCTCATCTCTAGATTTGGAATTGTTGTAGTTCAGGTCAGGCATGGCTTTGTCGAAAGCTGCATAGTAATAGCCTCTATTGAAGGTGTTAGGATCCTTGTACCAGGTGTTATTTGGATAGAGAGTCTTTCCATCCCAGTAAACCCATGGAGAAGGCCACTCTTCGTCTTTCGTACTCCATATAAACCAACTATCCTTTCTGATTTTGCTGTCAGGAGAAGAGAAAATAGGATTGGAGGAACCGCAATGATTTATCGGCAGATCAAGAATGACTTTCATATTGATGCTGTGAGCTTTGGCCACAAGGCTCTTCATATCTTCAAGTGTGCCGTAGTCAGAATTAACCGATTTGTAATCAGTCACATCATAACAATGAGGACTTGGAGACTTGAAAGTAGGCATCAACCAAATTGTTTTTACGCCCATATCTGACAGATCCTGAAGATGAGCTTCGACTCCTTTAAGGTTATGCTCAGGAGTAAACTTTCTTACAAAAATCTCATAGATATTTGTATCCTCAATCCACTCTCCATTTTTGTCTTTTGCCTTAAGAGAAATTGATGAACTTAAGAGAATGAAAATAAGGAATATAAACCCAAGATACTTCCTGATTGCTGATAATGAATTCAACACAAATCCCCCTTTTTTCACTTTATTATTAGCCTGAAAAGATAAATAAATTTTAATGGAAAGGTATCTCTATACAAGATACTAAGACAGAAATTCCTTCAGCAATTTAGTCATCCAAATATGATCTTTTGCTCCGGCAAGTTCTCTTATTGAGTGCATTGCCAGCATAGGTACTCCGATGTCAGCGGACTTTAACTGCATATACTTTCCTGAGATAGGTCCGATTGTAGAGCCGCCTTTTTCGTTGGAATTATTTACAAAGACCTGAACAGGAACTTTCGCTCTTTCAGCCAAGTACTTAATGACTGATGATGATTGTGAGTCAGTCGAATATCTCTGGTTTGCGCTCATCTTGATGACAGGGCCTTTGTTAATCTGAGGCTTATTTATAGGGTCGTATTTTTCAGTCTTGTTCGGATGAATTGAGTGAGCGCCGTCAACAGAAATCATAAAAGAATTGCATATAGCTCTGGATATTTTTTCAGGAGAATAAGAGTTATTTGCCTCCAATATTCTCTGAACTATAGATAGGAGAATCATTGAATCTGCGCCTTGTTTGGTAGCGCTTCCGACCTCTTCATTATCATAGCATGCAAGGATTTTTATTGCACTTTCATCTGCTCTAGCGCCGATAATAGCTTCAAGCCCGGCATATACTGCTTCAAGGTTGTCTATTCTCGAAGATGATATCAAGTCTTTTTCGGCTCCGATAAGTTTGGCCTCATCTGATTCGTAAAGGAATAACTCAAAATCTAAAATATCTTTCGGCGATACTTTTAGTTCGTCTGCAATCAGTTTAAGCAAATACTCAGAAACATTTGCCTTTTCATCAAGTCCTGCAATTAGCACAGGAATCATGTCCTTCTGATTATTGATCTGATAACCATTATTCACTTCACGGTTCATGTGAATGGCAAGGTTTGGAATTATTGCAATCGGATCTCTTAAATTCACGAGTTTCTGAATCGGAGAAAAAGAATCTTTCCCTTTTAGAAAAACTCTCCCTGCCATTGACAAAGGTCTGTCAAACCATGTGGAGAGAATCGGTCCGCCGTAAATTTCAGTATTCAGCTGAAGAAAACCTTCTTTGATGAATTCAGGATTGGGCTTGATTTTGATTCCTGGAGAATCGGTGTGGGCTCCGATAACTTTAAAACTACCACTATTCTTGCTCGAACTATTTATAAAAGCGACCAAGGCTGTCCCGTTGAGAGAGGTAAAATATCTGCCGCCTTCTTGAAGCTTCCATTCATCGCCAAGTGATTGACGCTTAAAGCCATTTTCCGTCAAAATCTTTTCAGCGTTTTCCACTGCTTGAAAAGCGCTTGGACTGGAAGATAAGTAATTCAGGAACTCTTTTATGCTTTGGACTTCGCTCATATGCCATCTCCTTTTAAATTTTAATTTGCATAAAAAGTATAAGGCACTCTGCCGATAACTTGTATCGCCAAAATGCCTTACAAAGGAGATTTATGAGAAAAATCAATCCATATCTACTTCAACTGGAGAAACTTTCCATATTTCTTTAGCATATTCCATGATAGTTCTATCGCTCGAGAAGAAACCCATTCTGGCAGAGTTGATTATTGTTTCTTTTGTCCATTTATCTTTATCTTTGAACAATTCTGAAACCTTTTCCTGAGTTTTTACATAATCTTCAAAGTCAGCCAAAAGCATATAAGTGTCGCCGTAGAACATCAAAATATTGTAAAGTCCAATGAATTCTTCTTTGTTATTTGGAGAGAATTCACCATTGATAATCATATCCAGAACCGCTTTGAGTTCAGGATTGCTATTGTAGTAACTCTGAGGATTATAACCTGCAGCCTTCATTTCTTTGACCTGATTATCTCTCAAACCAAAAATGAACATATGTTCTTCACCGATATTTTCAGACATTTCGATATTGGCTCCGTCCATAGTTCCGATAGTCAAAGCTCCATTGAGGGCAAACTTCATATTACCAGTACCGGATGCTTCGTAGCCTGCTGTGGAAATTTGTTCACTCAAGTCAGCCGCAGCTATAATTTTTTCAGCAAGCGAAACAGAGTAGTTTTCGAGATAGACAACCTTTAGATACTTACTGATAGCCGGGTCATTATTAACTTTGAAGCCTATGTGAGTAATAAGCTTAATAATCTGTTTGGCTAAGTGATAACCTGGGGCTGCTTTGCCTCCAAAAATAACAGTTCTGGGAACAAACTTTTTATCTGGATTATCTTTAATTTTTTTGTACATGGCTATTACATGCAAAGCATTGAGCAATTGTCTCTTATACTCATGAATTCTCTTTACCTGAACATCGAACATAGAATTTTCGTCAACTTCTATGCCATTATTTTTCATGATGTAGTTCTTGAGAATTACTTTATTGGCGAGCTTTATCTGCTGCCAGCTTTTTACGAAATTCTTATCTTCCAGGAAAGACTCGATGTTCTTAATTTCATCAAGGTTTCTTATATAGTTATAACCCAATTTTCCGGCAATCAACCGAAAGAGATTGTAGTTTGCTTCCTTCAGCCATCTCCTAGGAGTTATACCATTAGTTTTATTGTTAAACCTTTCAGGGAAAAGTTTATATAAATCGCTAAAAAGATCTTTTTTGATTATCTCAGAGTGCAGTTTTGCTACGCCGTTTGTCGAATGTGAACCCACTATAGCAAGATTTGCCATTCTAACTCTCTTCTCTCCGCTTTCTTCGATAATAGAAACTTTTGGAACCATAGCTGGATATTTACTACCTACCATGGTTAAGAAGTCCTGATTGATGTCGAAAATTATCTTCATATGCCTTGGAAGAAGCGTATTCATTATGTCCAAAGGCCAACACTCCAAAGCTTCAGGAAGAACTGTGTGGTTAGTATAGGCACAGGTTTTTACAGTAATATCCCAAGCCTTGCTCCATTCTATTCCTTCTTCGTCCACCAGTATTCTCATTAATTCAGGAACAGCAAGAGCCGGATGCGTATCATTCAACTGTATAGCTACTTTTTCGTGAAACTTGCTCATGTCACTGTGGTTAGTCTTGTACTGTCTGACAATGTCGTAAAGAGAAGCCGAAACAAGGAAGTATTCTTGCTTAAGTCTAAGAATTTTTCCCTTAGTATAGTTGTCATTGGGATAAAGAACTTTGGTTATATTCTCTGCTTCATTCTCATTGAGAACGGCGGTAATGTAATCGCCGCTATTAAAAAAGTTAAAGTCAAACGGCTTTGTCGAACTTGCCTTCCACATTCTAAGGTAATTGACTGTGTTATTCATGTAACCCGGGATTAGTAGGTCGTAGGCTGTGGCATCAACTATGTCAGCATCAACCCAGTCATATTTTATTTTACCAGTTGCATCAGTCGTCTTTTCGAGTTTACCATTGAACTTTATTTTAAAGTTAAGTTCATTTCTTGGAATTTCCCATGGGTTACCATTTTCAAGCCACTGGTCAGCAACTTCGTGCTGTTCGCCATTTACTATCTTCTGTCTGAAAATCCCATGCTCATATCTGAGTGTATAGCCATGTCCGGGTATTTGCAGTGTAGCCATAGAATCAAGGAAACATGCCGCAAGACGCCCCAGACCTCCGTTACCTAACCCCATATCAGGCTCAAGTTCACGGATTTTCTCAAGGTCATACCCGATTTCCTTAAGCGTTTCGTCGCTCTTTTTGAATTCAAAAAGATTCATAAGCGTGTTACCAAGAAGTCTTCCCACCAGAAATTCCATTGAAAGATAATAAACTCTCTTTGCATCGCGCTTGTTATACTCGTTTTTAGTTCTCAGATACTTGTGTACGAGTTTGTCTCTTATAGCATAGGCAAGAGCCATGTAGGTGTCTTCAGTAGTAACGGTGTTTTTGTCCTTAACAAGTGTGTACTCAAGATGCTCGAAGAAATTGTCTTTCAATGAGTTTCTTGTACCTGAATTTGTGCTGGTAAAAAAGCAGGAATCTTTCTGTTTGTCCATAGTTTAGTCACCGTTTCTTTTTGTTTTTTACCAACAGATGAATTAAAATAATCATCGTTAAGCAAAAACATATTATTTTTGGTTAATAAAAAATTAAACTCTCTAATATAAAATTATGACTAACTTTTGCAAACAAACCATTCAAACTCTTATGGCTATTTTTCTGACTGACACAAAAACCAAATAAATATTCCCTGACAGCTTTGACGGATAAAATATAAAGGTTATAGTATCGGTCTTTTCAGGATACGGAGAGGTGCCTGAGTGGTCGAAAGGAACGGTTTGCTAAACCGTCGTACAGTGTAAAACTGTACCGGGGGTTCGAATCCCCCCCTCTCCGCCATTTTTATTTACAACCCCTTGATTTAGAAGCTACTTAGCTAATCGCCAAACACCTACATAAAATTGCAAATCATTCAGCTAAGGAAAAGCCTTAACATGATGGATACTAAAAATAAGAGTTTTCATGACTTAAAAATAATAGCGCTGTCATCAGTCGGCGGAATTATTGAGTTCTATGATTTTTCAATTTTTATTTTATTATCACCGTATATAGCTCAAAATTTCTTTACAGGATCTGAGTTTTTACGACTTATGGAAACATATTCGATATTTGCGATTGGATATATAGCGCGCCCTATTGGAGGAACAATTCTTGCCCACTTCGGAGACAAAAGAGGAAGAAAAACTATATTTCTTCTTTCGATATTCTCAATGGCGTTTGCTACTCTTTTTATAGGCTTGATCCCAAACTACAATTCAATAGGAGTTCTGGCTCCTATATTGCTTATTATCACAAGATTTGTTCAGGGATTTGCTCTGGGAGCTGAAATTCCAGGAGCATTTACTTTCGTTTACGAACATATGCCCCCGACAAAAAAATTCTTAGGTATAGCAATCATAATTTCAGGAATTTACTTTGGTATTGCACTTGGTTCTTTCATCTCAATGTTAGTCGGTAATTTCTTTTCGACTATTCAAATCGAATCCTTCGGATGGAGAATTCCATTTATTTTCGGAGGATTTCTTGCATTCGTCGGATTTTTTATGCGTTTTGGTATGACTGAGCCACCTGAATTTGCCGCACTTAAAAAAGAAGGAGGCACCCACAAAGTTCCTCTATTTGAAGTAGTAAAAAATCACAAGCTAAGTTTTCTGATAGGAGTTGTACTAACGACAGCATTCGGCACAGTTATGGTGTTTTTCTATTCCCTTCTCCCATCATATCTGATAACTAAATTCAATTATGATCATTTAAGAGCTTTTAGAATAAGCACATATAATACTTTATCCCTTGCTCTCCTCCTAATTATTCTCGGGTTCATCTGCACAAGGGGCAAAAATAAACTCTTCACGATGCTCAGCATTAGCATGCTTGCCATAGTTGGATGTTCTGCCTTGGTTATGTATTCAATAATAGAAATGAACTCGTCCAATCTGCTATTTTATCTACTATTGCTTTCAATATTCGTAGCAGTCGGAAATCCTGCCTACAATCTGGCTATTACGGAGCTTTTCCCGATAAAAATCAGGTATTCTGGGGTCGCTACTACTTTAAATGTAGCTAATGCAATTGTCGGAGGCGCCACGCCTTTGGCAATAACCTGGCTTTCTTATAAAATGGCTACTCCTTTTGCTCCAGCATACTACATCGCTGTTATTTGTATTGCGGGGGTGATTGCTGCATTGCTTATCCCTATCCACATGAAGAATTGCGCAAAGAAAGGAAGTTTGTAACCAATCAGAAAAACAGCAGATAAATCAAGAGAAAATTCTATGCACCAACTGGAAGAAATAGTCTAGTTTGCCAAACACTTCCAGCAGATATAATATTGAGGCTAAAAAAGATATTATATAAACAAATATAATGAACAACCTGCCCACAGGCAGTTTAGACATATAAAACTGAATAATTACTCCGGTTCCAATCCCAATAATAAAAGCTGTAACGGTAATTATTCCCTGACTGATAATATATTTATTATTACCCATCACAGTAATAATAAATTGCATGTCAGTGTTATTCATTGTTATTCCTTAAAAATATGTTTAAAGTTTCATTTTTAAGATACATAGATTTTAGCTTTCAAGCAAGACATAAAAAATAAAAACTTCTTCGCTGCCCATGTACTCTATATAATCAAAATATATAAATGATTGCCATATTGAAAAATCAAATGCATGATTTAAACTCTAGTATTAAACATTTGTTTGATTTTATATTAATTTAATCTATAGCATAAAACAAAAAAATGATTGACACAAAGAAAAAAATACTGACAGCCGCCGCAAAAGAATTTGCCGCAAAAGGATATAACGGGGCAACCATTCGCGATATATGCAAACAAGCAGAAGTGAATGTCGCATCTATAAATTACCATTTTAAAAGCAAAGAATCCCTGTACCATGAAATGTTTGAATTCCTATTCTGCGAAACAGAAGGAGGGAATGTTTTTGATAAGGAATACGACGGTGACTTTTTAGAGTGGAAAGCTATAATTTATATATGGATAGAAAAGATTATCTTTGATATAATTCATGAAAATCCTCTGAATCAGTATAAATGGAAAATATTTAGCAGAGAAATGCAGGATCCGTCTGAGATTTTTCCTAATATATACAAAACTTTCATGAAACCAAGGCTCTCTACTCTTGCCTCTCACTTCAGAAAAGTGCTTCCTCAAAAAACAAGTGATGATGATATTTACATACGCGTGTTCTCTGTGATATCTTATTGTATTTTCTATTTTAATGATCGGGTACTGATCAATATGACTTTTCCCAATAGAAAATTCATATCAGAAAACATGGAAAAAATCATTAACCACATAACTGACATTGCATGCATCGGAATGAATTGCGAAAAACAGGAGACTATTTAAAATGCAATCTTTAAACCTATCTCACAAGTTTAACCTACTGCTTCTTTCCATCATCTTAATAATTTCTATAAATGGATGCGGCCCAAGAAAGCCATCACCTACTGCCAGGACACCGGAAGTAGCGGTCATTACAATCAAAAAAGAAATAGTCGTAATAAGCACAGAGTTGCCTGGACGCACATCAGCTTATCTGACTGCAGAAGTCCGCCCACAGATAGGCGGCATCATTCAAAAACGAATATTCGAAGAAGGAGCTGAAGTAAGAACAGGAGATTTATTATATCAGATTGACCCTGCCCCGTATCAAGCTATATACGACAAAAGCAAGGCTGAATTTGAAATGGCTGAAGCTCGTATTGTTCCAATAAAGTATAAATTTGAGAGGAACAAAACACTCATTAAAACTCATTCAATAAGCCAACAGGATTTTGAAATTTCTGAAGCTGACTTATACACAGCTCAAGCTGATATTCAGGCCGCAAAAGCTGCAGTTGAAATAGCGAAGATCAATCTTGACTACACTAATTTGAAAGCTCCTATTACCGGGCGTATCGGAAGATCGGATGTGACCGTGGGAGCGCTTGTCACTATGAATAACCCTACCCCGCTTGCTACAATTCAGCAAATCAATCCTATTTTTGTGGATGTTGTCCAATCCAGTGCAGACTTATTGCACTTTAAACAGGATATAGCTGAAGGCTTTATAAAGAAGCTCGATGAAAAAAAACTAAAGGCTAAGCTTTTCTTTGAAGATGGATCTTTATATCCACTGGAAGGAGAAATGAAGTTTAGAGACATAAGCGTAGATCAAGGCACCGGATCATTTATCATGCGGATCGTATTTCCTAATTCCGAATACGCATTGCTGCCAGGAATGTATGTCCGTGTCATGATTGAAATAGGAACAGTCGAAAATGCGATACTTGTCCCTCATCAGTCTGTAAGCAGGGATATGAAAGGTCTTCCTATAGCTTTTGTCGTAGATTCTTCCGATAAAGTGGAGGAGAGAAGCCTTGTCATTGACCGCTCTATGGGCGATAAATGGCTTGTTAAAGAGGGACTTAAAACTGGAGATAGACTTATCATGGAAGGATTCCAAAGAATGAGACCCGGAAATATTGTAAAAGTCGTTGACTTCAAGCCGAGTGCCGCAAAAAATGGTGCTGAAGTGGATCAAAATATTTCATCAGACAACAAAAAAAAATAAGAGAGCCTAACTATGTCTCAATTCTTTATCAGCCGTCCTGTATTTGCATGGGTTATAGCTATAGGACTCGTGCTGTCAGGAATAGTATCAATCTTCACGCTTCCAATTTCACAGTATCCGGCAATAGCTATGCCTAAAATATCCATTGAAGCTTTCTATCCTGGAGCTTCTGCTAAGACCATAGAGGACACCGTTACACAGATAATTGAGCAGAAAATGGTGGGTCTTGATAATCTCTGCTACATTTCATCGATAAGCGACTCTGCTGGGTATGTCTCTGTATCATTAACTTTCAATACAGGTACTAATCCAGATATCGCCCAGGTTCAGACCCAGAATAAACTACAGCTGGCATTACCTCTTCTTCCTCTGGCAGTCCAGCAACAGGGGTTAAAAGTCACTAAATCAGCAATGACATTCCTGATGGTAGTAGGGTTTATTTCCTCGGATGCAAGCATGGACCGTAATGACCTGACTGATTATGTGGTTGCAAATGTTCAAGAGCAAATAAGCAGGTTACAGGGTGTAGGGGAAGTGCTCACATTCGGTTCGCAGTACGCTATGAGAATCTGGCTTGACCCGAATAAATTGAACAGTTACAACCTTACTCCGACAGATATTAAAGATGCAATAAGAGCCTACAATGTTCAGGTTTCTGCCGGACAACTCGGCGGAACTCCATCTATTGAGGGGCAACGGCTCAATGTTACAATAAATCTTCAGAGCCTTCTTCAGACACCTGAAGAGTTCGGACAAATTCTTTTAAAAACCAATGGTGATGGCTCGAAAGTCAAGCTCAGAGATGTCTCAAGAATAGAGATAGGAAGCGAGAACTATGAGACTACGGCGTATTATAATGGGAAACCTGCTGCTGGAATGGCTATTAAACTTTCAGCCGATGCTAATGCCCTCTTAACTGTAGAAAGAATAAAAAACAAACTAAATGAACTTTCCCGATTCTACCCGAAAGGGATGACAATGGTTTATCCTTATGACACAACTCCTTTTGTAAGAGTATCGATAAAAGAAGTAATTGTAACTTTTATTGAAGCGATTGTATTGGTGTTCCTTGTTATGTTCCTTTTCCTTCAGAATTTGCGAGCTACTTTGATCCCTACAATCGCTGTTCCGGTAGTTATTTTAGGGACATTTACAGTTCTAAAACTCTGTGGGTTTTCAATAAATATGCTGACAATGTTTGCCATGGTTCTCGCGATCGGGCTTCTGGTGGATGATGCGATAGTGGTAGTAGAAAATGTCGAGCGCCTGATAAAAGATGAAAATCTCTCGCCGCTGGAAGCTACAAGGAAATCAATGAAGCAGATTACCGGAGCGTTGGTCGGCATAGCAATGGTTCTTACAGCAGTATTCATTCCGATGGCATTTTTTGCAGGATCTACAGGCGTTATTTACAGACAGTTCTCTATTACTATGGTCTCATGTATGGTGCTGTCTGTGATAGTCGCTCTGGTTTTCACTCCGGCGCTATGCGCGACAATTCTTAAAGACCCTAGAAAAGATGCACATAAGCCAATAATATTTGGTTCATTTTTCGATTGGTTTAACCGGACTTTCTCAGCTCTTCGTGACAAATATCTTTCTGCTGTTTCTAAGATTCTCGGTAAAAGGCTGCGTTACATTGGGCTCTATCTTCTAATTGTAATTGCCACAGGATATTTATTTTTCAGACTACCTTCATCATATCTGCCGAATGAGGATCAGGGGATACTTTTCTCGCTTGTTATGCTCCCTGCCGGCTCGACCCAAGAGCAAACGCTGAATGTGATTAAAAAAATACAAAATCATTTTCTTGTGAATGATAAGGATGCTGTAGAATCAGTCTTTGGGGTGGCAGGTTTCAGTTTTGCCGGAAGAGGACAGAATGTAGGGCTGGCTTTTATAAAGCTCAAGGACTGGAAATTCAGGAACAGACCGGATATGAAAATAGGAGCTATCGTTGGAAAAGCTATGGGTTCATTCTCAAAAATCAAAGAGGCTTTCATCTTTGTATTTCCTCCCCCTGCTGCTATCGAGCTAGGCATGGCTAATGGTTTTGATTTAGAACTCCAGGACAGAGCAGGCCTTGGTCACGATAAACTTATCGCTGCCCGAAATCAGCTTCTAGGAATGGCATCTCAAAGCCCTGATCTGAGTATGGTAAGACCAAACGGACTTGAAGATACTTCTGAATTTAAAGTGGACATAGATTGGGAAAGAGCCGGAGCTCTCGGGTTATCAATAACGCAAATTCAAGATGCTATATCCACTGCCATCGGCAGCGCCTATGTCAATGATTTTATTGACAAAGGACGAACAAAAAAGGTTTTTATTCAATCCGATGCCCAATACAGAATGGACCCCGAAGATTTGAATAAATGGTATGTACGCAATAAAGAAGGCGGCATGGTACCCTTCTCTGCCTTTGCTAAAACTAGCTGGACTTACGGCTCACCAAGACTGGAAAGATATAACGGCTTCCCCTCAGTAGAAATAATGGGCGAAGCAACTCCCGGAAAAACTTCAGGTGAAGCTATGAAAGCGATGGAGAAACTAGCCTCAGAACTTCCTTACGGAATAGGCTACGAGTGGACAGGACTTTCGTATCAGGAACAGATGTCTGGGGCCCAGACTCCGATTTTATACACAATATCGCTACTAGTCGTATTCTTGTGTCTTGCCGCATTATATGAAAGCTGGACCATTCCATTTTCAATAATTCTGATTGCTCCGATCGGGATTTTCGGGGCTGTTCTTGCTACATCATCCATGGGACTATCAAACGATGTTTACTTTCAGGTAGGGTTGCTGACCACCATCGGACTTTCATCCAAAAATGCAATCCTTATAGTAGAATTTGCTAAAACAAGAATGGAAAACGGCGAAAGCCTGCTCAAAGCTACACTTGAAGGCTGCCGCTTGAGGTTAAGACCGATACTTATGACTTCGTTTGCATTTATATTTGGTGTCATGCCTTTGGCAATAAGTTCAGGCGCCGGGTCAGGAGCGCAGAATTCAATCGGTGTCGGAGTAATGGGCGGGATGATAGCCGCGACACTTCTTGCTATATTCTTCATTCCGCTGTTCTTTGTATTTATCCTCCAACTTTTGAAGAAGAATTAGGATTTTCTTCAAATTTCATATTTGAAATCAGCGAATGAGTTTTAAAGTTAGAAATATAATGTTACTTTAAAATTCTTTTTGATTTTTAACTTTAATTTTTCAATTACCTCAGGAGCGCTAGATGTTAGCAATAATACTTTCACTTGGTATCGGAGCCGCAGTAGGAATCATATTATTTTGGTTAGGCTTTGGGCCTGCTGTGTATATAACACTCGGTTTTCTAGTATTTGCCGCACTACAAGTTTTAACAGGTCTATTCATAAGGAAATTAGTTAAAAAATATACCAATGAGATTCAAGTAGTAATATCAGGCGCTCAAACAAAGCTAAACAAGAAAATCCAGTTCTTCCAGCAGAAGCCTCAAGGCGGCATTAAGACTATGCAGAAACTTCTTGAGAAGGATCAGCACGGCTTTATCAGAGAAGCCTTGGATGCTACAAAGAGATTCGAGAAACTCTATCCTTGGAATGTTCTCCTGCGCAAACAGGTCAATACCATGAGAATGCAGTTCTATTATCAGCTCAAAGAATTCAATAAAGTTGATGAACTCATTCCTAAGGCTCTCTACATGGAACCAATGTCCATAGCTATGAGAATGGCCAGACTCTATAAAAAGGATGATGCTTCCTACAAGCAAATCTTCTACAAGAAAGCCAAAAAATTCAAGAGTGAGAATGGTGTTATTCTATACGCTCTGTACTCATGGATTCTAGTTAAAAAGGGAAATATTGAAGAAGCTATAAAGGTGCTTCAGAAAGGCAAAGAGAAAACTGGAAGCGAAGTACTAGGAAAGAATCTTGAATACCTCATTAATGGGAAAGAAAATCGTTTCTCAAATGCTGAAATCGGCGATCTTTGGTATTCTCTATATCTTGAAGAACCTAAAGTTCAGAAACCAAAACAACAGATGGTTTACAGATAGGTCATGTTGCCTTCGACCTCTTCCATAAAATGCATTCCTGTCTCATGCAACAGGGACTGTGGCGGAGGTTGTGCATTAACTGCTCATGTGGACATCTCGGCAAACAGACTTATAAAAGTTACCAATAGTTCATTTGCCCCAAAACATATGACCGGCTGTTTTATTGGCCTTAATGCGGAAAAACAGCTCTATGCCGAGGGAAGACTGACTAAACCTCTTATCAATAATGGCATTAGAGGTGACGGAAGTTTCAAAGAAGCTACCTGGGAAGAATCATTAAATCTAGTCGCAGAGAAATTATCTTCAACTAAACTCAATTACGGTGCAAACTCTATAATGCTTCTAAGTGGAAGCGGTTCATGCAGGAGTGTTCTTCATAATACAAGCACTATCCCAAAACGATTCTTTCGCATGTTCGGGCCATGCATCGAAACACTATCATCATACAGTTCTGCTGCATCAAGATTTGTGACTCCATTTGTTTTAGGAACTCTCGACAGCGGAATTGATATTGAAACTCTTTTTGAATCGAAACTCATCATTCTCTGGGGTTCAAATGCCATAGACACCCGCTTTAGTACCAAAATAGAATCGGTGCTGTCGATGATTAAAAGAGATGGCAAAATACCAATAGTCATTATTGACCCCAGACGAACAAGAACAGTCAAATCTTGCGCCACACAATGGATTCCCATTTATCCGGGAACTGACTCGGTCTTAATGTGCGCTATTTTGCATGAACTTATAACCAATAAATTAGTTGACCATAACTTTATCAATAAATATTCTCTAGGCTTCGATAAGCTTTCATCCTATATAACAGGTGAATCAGACGGCATAGCGAAAACTCCGCAATGGGCTGAAAAACTCTGCGGAATCGACAGCAAGACAATAAAGGAACTTGCCTTTTTGTATGGCAGAACTAAACCAACCGCCATATTGCCCGGACTTTCTATACAAAGAACACTTGGCGGTGAAGACACCTACAGGCTTTCAATGGCTCTTCAGACCGCAACAGGAAATACAGGAAAAATAGGAGGCTCGAGCGGAGGAAATTTCTGGGGAAAACTCCCTGTGCCATACTGCCCTTCCCTGCCAGTCCCATCTACCGAAAACCCTTTCAATATACCTATTTACAGATGGTCCGATGCAATACTGAAAAACTCGCCATTTGACAGGAATTTTCCTGTTACTAAATTTCTATACAATCCGGGCTCAAACTTTCTAATTCAGGGAGCAGATGTCAATAAAAATATTGAGGCTTTTAATAAGCTAGACTTCATAGTTTCTCACGAACACTTCATGACACCGACAGCCAGATTCAGCGATGTAATTTTCCCTGCGACAATGTGGCTGGAAAGAGATGATGTAATCCCCGGTATTGATAACTGCCTGCTCTACTCCGAAAAAGCAGTTAATCCGCCCTCTTCTATTAAAGACGATTACGATATTTTCTGTATTCTGGCAGATAAACTTGGCTTCCTTAAAGAATTCTCTGATGAAAAAACTTCTGGCGAATGGCTTAAATATTTATTGGATAAATCAGAGGTTAAGGATATTGATGCTTTTAAGAAAACAGGAATAGAAATTGGCAAAGAAAACCCAAGAGTAGCTTTCTCAAACTTTATCGAAAATCCTGCAAAGAATCCGCTTAAAACGCCATCCGGTCTGATTGAAATTTCATCAGAGATTTATGCGATAAAAACAGGGCATTCGCCCTACCCTAAAGCCATAAACTTACAGGTCCATGAAAAGTATCCATTGAGGCTTGTTACCCCTCACTACAGAAAGAGAATCAACTCGACTAACTCCAATGTGCCATTCTTCGACGGCAAGGAAGAAGACTACCTCTGGATGAATCCGATAGATGCTAAATTCAGAGGAATAAATAACTGCGAGATGGTTACTGTCTTTAATGATATAAGCTCCATCCAGACTAAAGTCCTAATAACTGATGATATTATGCAGGGCGTTATCTCTCTGAATAACGGCATCTGGCCTAAGTTTGACGGCTCTCAGGTGACTTCAAATAATTCAGCTAATTTCCTTACCTCAACTGAACCTACCTTGCCAAGCCAAGGCTCCCGTACCCATACAGTCTTCGCCGAAGTATAGACTAATTAACCTTCTATTGTTCAATGAACATGGGGTTAGTCCATAAATAGTCCAGACCATCAGTCGCTTCAAATCGGATATAGGACTCATCGTTTAATAGATTAACTTCAGCAGTATTAGTTGATTCGAATGTTATTTCCCTATTATTCGTTTTTGCAAGTATTTTAGCTGGATATAACAATTTAAAGACCACTTTTCCGATTACATTATTGGAAGACAATTCTTGTACACGCATACGCCCGTACCAACTGGCAAAAAATTGACCTCTTTTATATGCTCTTAAGCATTGAAGTTCTTTTTGTTCTTTTGTGAAACCTTTCATGTTCCCAACGATAAGATTGCAGCCTTTAATAGGTTGTCTGACCTCTTCCCAATCAACAACAGCAAATCCCCAGAGTCGATAACCCTCTGTTAATAATGTATCCCATGCCTTTTGAAATCTTTTATTAATTAATTCATCATAATAATTATTATAAATTTCCATTCCTTCACAACCGAGATTAATCCATTTTTTAAGTTCTGAGATATTATAGCTGTGATTAATAATCAACAATCCACCATCATTCAAAATCATACATCTCTTGGCATTAAAGATAAATGCATCGATATTTTGATAGGGTAGTGGAAAAGCCTTTCTCCAATTAATAAGATTTTTATGGGTGCTTGGGATTCCTCCCAAAGGAGGTTGATGATTTGCAGAACCATAAGTTGACCCAGGTTGAGAAATATGTGTTTCACTGCCGATAAATAATGTCTTTTCAGCATTAGGAGCACCTAATAAATCTCTAATTCTAACCTGATTGCCTAAAACATCAATAAAATCTTTATAAGAACCAACATTGTATCTTGTTATCAATTTATCTGCTTTGGAATCAGACCAATCTTCATAAGGACTGTTATAACCTGTTAGAGGATAGTTCGGGGCAGATGGTTGGTAATTAGTAATTGCAAAAAACCTTATTCCCCTATTATACGCGTTCTCTAACTTTTTCTGGGAAGTGCAATGTTCATGAGAGATGCCTGGAATAAATTCGGCTGTGTTAAAATCAATCTCTTGATAAGGATTAATAATTGTTTTGGACGCCCATTTGATGTCTTTGGGTGATATGATATTTATTAAACTTGTAATTGTGTTTGGTAATAGCAGGCAGACAATTATAAAAATAAAACATATGATGCAAACCACTGCATAAATGCGATTTCGTTTCATGCTCTTTATCCTTTTTTTAGTGATGATAATATTATTATGCTATCCTGAAAAAAAGGATAGGCAAGATATTTCGTAGGAATTAATTACACGGCAAGGCTACACTTCACAGGCAAGATGACAGTGTTATGAATTCGCGTCCATTCGTCTAATTAGTGGTTAAACGCTTAGAAGCCTTTTTCTTCCCAGATATTGAGAAGGAGTTCGCCGACTAATGTATTCGCCCATGCAAACCACACTCTTGAGAAGTCATTCGGATTATCCATATCGACTCCTTCGTGGATGAAGTATGTAAGCGCATGAGAGTTTTTAATCATCTCAAGGCATTGCTTTATTTCAGAAGAATCGTGACTTGTCAGAGCCTGCATAACTATTGATATAGGCCATACTTTATTGCGTCCTGTGTGAATGCTCCCTACTCCGCTAAGAACCTTGCCTGAAAAATACCACGGGTTGCTTTTAGACAGAATAAACTTACGAGTATTCTGATAAATTTTGTCATTTTCCTTAACACAGCCCAGATACGGCAGAGAAAGCAAACTTGGCACATTGGCATCATCCATCAAAAGTTGTCCACCGAAACCATCCACTTCATAGGCATATATCTTGCCGAACTCTTTGTGTTCGACTACTGCATATTCTTGTATGGCATCTTCTACTTCTTTAGCTAATTCCAGGCATTTGTCTGCCAGAGCTTTGGTTTTATAAACAGTTTTGAGAATTTCTGCTATCTGTTTCAGAGAGGCTACAGCAAAGAAATTAGCCGGAATAAGGAATGGCAGAACAGTCGCATCGTCCGAGGGGCGGAATGAAGAAGCAATAAGCCCGACCGGATTGACAGGATAGCCAAGACCATTGTCTGCAAGCGTATCTGTCGCCTGAAGAGCGCATCTTTGGAACTTGTAATGATCTTCTTTGCCTTTTCTCTGCTGAGCCTTGAAAGTATCATATATTCTCTGGGCTGTTTTTTTCCAATCGGCATCGAAACATGAGTTATCGCCAGTCTGCTTCCAGTATGTATAGGCAAGCCTTACATGATAGCATAATGAGTCTATTTCCCATTTCCTCTCGTGAAGTTCCGGAATCATAATAGTGTGGTCTGTTTCCCAAATTGAACCAACTGGTTTGTCATTAAAGGCGTTGGCATAAGGATCAATTCTTATGTAGTTAGCCTGTCTGTTAATTACGCCTGCCACGAGCTTCCTGAGAGCTTCGTCTTTATTGACAAGTCTGATATATGGGAATACTTGAGCGGTGGAGTCCCTGAGCCACATCGCATCAATGTCACCTGTTATCACATAAGTATCAGGTTTACCGCTTATTTCTTCATATCTGATGGTAGTATCCAAAGTATTAGGAAAACATCTTTCAAAAAGAAGAGCAAGCTCTTTATCTTTTGCTTTTGTCTTGATCTCTTCTATCACAGATTCGACTATTTTTGAGGTGAAGGCGCGCTTTGTAGGACGACCTTTTGCCATCATCGCCATTATCTCTTTTGCTGCTAACATATAAATCCTCGCGTTTAAATTTAGAGAGCTTCTCAAAAACTCTTATGGAATGAATAAATTATCTATATAAATGTCGCAGAACGCAACATCTTCATTTAGGTTCACTGAAGTACTGCTATTGACTATGCTTTCAAGTTCACTAAGCCGGGAGTGATTCAAGATGTATTTGTACGCGCCGGCAAGAGAAGTATTTCCGACACATTCTATCTGGAAAGGCTTAAAATTCTTGAGAAGCCCAGAGTTGATTGCGTATTCTTTCTTAAGATTTGAGCCGAAACTTCCTGCCAGGTATAGTTTGTCTATTTCGCTTTCTTTTAACTTTGCATCTTTCAGCAGGATCTGTATGCCCGAAGCAATCGCGGCTTTTGCTTGAAGTATCTTGGAAATATCTGATTCTGTAATTTTTATATTAGTCCCTTGGAAAACAATCTCTTTATAGCCATTGAACTTGCCAATCGAGTCTATCAATCCGGCTTTTCTGGCATTGGCTATGAATGAGATATAACCTGAACCGCATATGCCTATAGGCGCAGAATCATTGACGGTTTTTATTATAAGTTTTCCTTCAATGAAAGTTATTTCATTTATCGCTCCATCGATAGCAGTTGCTCCACATTCCAGCCCAAAACCTTCAAAAACAGGTCCTGCAGCTGTAGAAGTAACAAGAATTCCATCAGCAGTTTTTAGGGCTATTTCACCATTGGTACCGATGTCAAGAAGGATTGTATTAAGTCGATTATTATGTATGTCCAATGCATAAATTCCTGAGAGAATATCAGAACCCACAAAAGCTGATATGCCGGGAAGCAGAGTCGTCTGAGCCTTAATTCTCTGAGTGTCTCTGAAAGTGGCTGTTAGTTTATCAAAAGTAGTTATGATGGCTTCGATAAATAGGGGGTTAAAAGGATAAGTTCCCATAGAGGAGGGATCCTTGCCGCAGAGGAGATGAAGCATTGTCGTATTGCCGCTTATGGCAACTTTTTCTATATCATGAGGCGGAATGTTGTTATTTTCAAGAATAGCATCAAGTGCAGGGAGGATAGATTTTTCAATAACGCATCTTTGTAGTTTCGCTACAGATTCATTATTTTTTAAACAGATGTTAATCCTGGATATTACATCTGATGCAAATGCGACCTGAGAATTGATTACATGTTTTATATCAAGGATTTTGCCGTCAGCAAGTTTCGCAAGCAGAATCGATATATTAGTCGTACCTATATCTATGGCTATTCCCAATTTAGTTGATGACGGCATGTAATTTATATCTTTAGAAATGGATTCGAAAATATGGTTGGCAGAATTATTCCTTGAGGACAAATTTTCCTTATTAATCTGCAGTGGAATTTCAATTTCGCAGTCGATGTTATCGATGAGAGCGTATTGACAACTTTTTACAGTTATTTCGCCTGAAACTAATAAACTATCTGAAATTTTTCTTAGCTTTCCCTTCTTTAAAAATACCCTGCAGTTTCCACAGATACCTGATGATCCGCACGGAGCAGTTATAAAAATCCCTTTATCGTTGAGAAAATCAAGAACACTATAGGGCTTCTCTGAATTCGATGAGACGAGGTAGTCGGACACTGTTTTATTATGATTTACTCTTATCTTGCTAACCATTGCAATCACACTTTAAGTTTTTAAAGATAACCTTATATAGACAATTCTTATCAGCCCTGAATAAGTTTAAACACTGAGCATAGCATTGACTTTTTCTATAATTGTGGGCGTAACACCGGGAACGCTGAGAACATCACATTCTGAAGCTAAAATAAATGGATGATTAGTTTTATTCATATTTTCAAGAATTGAGGCTGAAAGCGCCCTGACCTGTTCTTTTGTTATATCTTTATCGGAGTAAAACTTCTTGGTCGGCAGGTTGCCGAAAATCACTGTATTCTTCTGGATAAGTTTGGCATCTTCCCAGAGTGTTCTAGAGCTTCCCAAACTAAGTATCGCTGGATCAAGTTCGTTAAACTTCAGCACCATTTTATCAGTGAGTTCCCCGCAGTCGTGGAAGATCAGATCAGCATCATAATCAGCAAGAAGCTTCCTGACCTTCTTGTTATAATTAATGACATAACGGTCGAAAATATCAGAGCCTTCTTCTAGTTGGGTGGGAGAGATGAAAACATTATTTGCGGCGGGTTCACATACGCATATTGCTTTTGCTCCTGATTCGAGCTGCATCTTTATGGACTTGAGGATGATTGTAATAGCCATTTCCAGGGCTGTTTCGACAGTTCCGATATCAGGATCGTTGCTTGCTGTCATTCCTGAAGCAGCCATATACACGGGAATTATCGGATCTTTTAGGAGCGTAGTCATCATGGAGAATGGGCCAATGGACATCCCCACCGGAATAAGACTTGAATTCTGAGCTACATGTTTGATTGCAGCGCAATTAGCCTGAATGCGTTTGGTAAGAAACCTGTTTTCAGCTACTCCTTCTTTTACCTTGTTCAGAGCTTCGGAAGAAGGATTTTCTTCAAATTGGAATGTAAGAGCGTTTTCATTAGATATGCCAAGCATAGCAGCAAGCCATGTCTTTTCAACTTTAAGATCCATAAGAGGAAATGCCAGAGGAGTTTTAAATCTGTACGCACTCTCAATCATAACTTCTCCGAGAAGTTTGCCATTATATGGAACTTCCGTATGATTAGGCTTCTCACTAAGGATGAGGTCTGTGCCTATTGGCATCTTTAAACCTTTAACTGCCAGATCAATGTAGTAATTTCTATTCATTTTACCGTTCTCCTGTTAGTAGAATTTTCTTTAAGCCCACACTGAGAACAGCGTGGGCAAGCCACTGAGAATTATCAATAGTTTCAGTTAAATATTTTGAATTTTATCCCATTCGTCATAAATGGCCATGGCCATTTCTGGATTGGCACCGGGACCGAGTTCAAACTGAGCAATTATTCCGCCTTTCGAATCATACAAGGATTTCGCCACTTTTCGAACAGCATCTCTGCCCTTCTGAAGGTCATTGCTTACGAGGACATGTTGTCTGTCAATTTCGCCCCAGAAAGTAATTTTGCCCTTTGCTTCCTTGGCTACCTGTTCCATATCCATGCAGAAAAGCTGTGAGTTTACAGCATCCACGCCAATCTCTATCAAATCCTTGTAGATGTCGATTATGTATCCGTCTGAGTGCATAAATATGTGTTTTCCATGAGAGTTAGCAATATCGCAATATTCCTTATAGAGAGGTTTGAAGATGTCGCTCCACATTTCAGGACGCATGAGAAGCTGATTTTGGCTACCCCAGTCATCCATAAACATAAGCACATCGACATCTGTAGATGCCCAGAACTCTAGTTCCTTTACATAAAAATCGTGAATAATCTTGAGGAGTTTTTTAAATTCTTCTTCATAGAGCATGACATCTATCATCGCATTTTCAGTACCAAGAATGAACTGAATTCTTTCCCATGGACGAGGACAGCATGAACCAAAGACAAATTTATCAGAACTAGCGCAGAACTTATTTACAAACTCTCTTGCCTTGTCATAATCCTTTGGCAGAACATCATAAGGAGCCTGGAATTTATCTATATCAGCCAGATCTTCGATAATAGGATTTTTTACTTCGCCGATTATTCCGTCATGGACATTATTAAATACACAGCCCCATTCGTCTATATATTCGCCCACCTTGTACGGATTGCCTTTTAGTTTAGGTGATACATTATAAACTGAAGAAACCCAAGAGAAATTAGAGTTACCAGGAAGCCAGGCAATATCTGAAGGATAGGTGTCTCTGACCTTTTGAAGCATCTCAGGGTGATTAGTTTCCATCCAAGGTAATACCCATAAGTCTCTGGGCATTCTTTCAGGATTATTAAATGTTATGCACCTTTTTACAATTTCGCGTGAAGTTTGAGTCATAAATTATTTATTTTTTATTGGAGGCGATTGCATCCCATTTAGCGGCTTCGGCTGTTTTTGGCGGATTGCACAAAAGTAATACTTCGGAGAGTTTTGATGCTATCTCAGACGAATGCATCAATTCATCAAATGGCTTTCCTGATTTCCTGACCGATTTTAACCCTGATACTATCTCTAAAGTCAATAAATCAAGCGCATCGCCTAGCTTGGTATTTTTCTCAATTTCGGCAGCAGAGTTGAGTTCAAGAAGCGCATTTTTTGCATCACCTGAATAGATGGAGCAGAGAGCCAATGAGATGGCTATATTGGCATCTTCAGTTGTCGCCAAACTCTTTGCATTATTAAAATATTTCTGAGCTGAAACGAAGTCATTATTTGTCATAGCAAGGACTCCGGCATTCTTCTGTATCTGGTAGTTATCATGGTTTATGTCAGCTGCTATGGATAGATATTTATAAGCATCGGCATAATCGTTCTTAGCAATAGCCATCCTTGCTGACTTAACAAGCTTTACCACCCGGGCTTTGTCATCTTTTGTAAGTGATGTTTTCTTTGGGAAATTCTTATTGTATTTAAGAAGCAATAACTTTTTATTAAGAGCTGTTATTTCTTTATTTAAGGTAAGATTTTTTTTATTAAGTTCATTAAGTTTTCCCTTCTGAGCCTCATCAATTTTAGGTTGAGTAATAAGTTTATTGCCAAGATTAACCATTTCCTTGGTCTGCAAATCAAATTTTTTCTGAATGATTTTCTTTTCCAGTTCGATTGCCAGAGCCTGATTATTTACGGATAATATCTTGCTTTCAAGCGCCTCATTTTCTCCTTTCAGCGATGAAATAATAGTATTTTGTTCATCAATGTTCTTACTCAAAGCTGACTCTTTTGTATCTCTTTGGTATTGACTCTCTTTAAGATTCTTTAATTCTGCTGAGAGATCGGAAATAAGAGCTTCTTTTTCGGAATATGATTTCCCAAGTTCGATGTATTTTGAATTTGAATCAATAAGTTTCTTCTGGAGAGCTACATTCATAGTCTCAAGATTTTTTTCTCTTAATCCAGATTCCTGCAATTTTAAAGAGATTGCATTTAGCTTCGACTTTGTCTCAATATTTACATTGTCTATCTCAATATTCTTTTTAACAAGAGAATTATATTCTTCCTGCAGTTGGTCTAATTTCTTATCGGATTTCACGCTTTGTGAAAGGGAGGAAAGTTGGCTTTTTGCTTTTTCATAATCTCCAGAGAGTGAGTTATTCTCATTTTTAGCTGAAGACAGGTCATTTTGAACAGCAGAAAGAACGCTGGCAAGTTTTTCGTATTCTTGCTTTGCTGTATAGGATTCGTTCCTTGCTCTGTCCAAATCAGCCATGACACTGGATAAATTAGCCTTAAGAGAATCGCGTTGAGATACAGCGTCGTTTAACTCTTTTGTTGTCTCATCTAGCTTGGAGGCTAATTTAGAGCTAATTTCACCCAAGGATTCCTTCTCTTTTCTATACTCTTCTATCTCTTTTAAACTTTTATCATTCAACGATATTTGTTCTTTATATTTTGTTCTGAGTTCAGTTAACTCAAGACCTGATGTCTCTGCTATATTTGCCATATTAGCCTTGACATTGTCTATAGTTTTTCCCATGACATTGGATGAATCGAATAACTTCAAAAGTTCTTTAATCCGACTTTCCTTTTGAGCATTTTCTGATTCCATGGCATTCAATAGGGTTTTAATTGTATCATTTTCCATCTTAAGAGCTGACTCTCTCTGATGCCATTCATCTGTAACAGATGCTGCCTTGGTAAGCTTGTTATTAAGCGCCTCTATATTTGAATCATATTGAACTTGTTTTTGTTTGTAGGCTTCGATCTCCTTTGCAGTCAAAGTCGATTCAGATGTGAGCACCTTGATTTTTTCATTGCTATCTAAAAATGCTTTCTTTGATTCGCTTACGCTTTTTGTCAGTCCGGCGATGTCTCCATTGCGTTTGATCAGCTGAGAATTTAGATCCTTGATAGAATCAGATGCCTTTTTAAGTTCTTCGGCAACAAGATTATTTTTGAGCGTTAAATCGGAGATAGTTTTATCTTTGGCCGTAGATTCAGCAAGAGCCGATTTTAAATCTGATTTTACTTTATCTAGCTCTGCGTAGAGACTTTTCATCTTCTCTTCGCTGTCTTCAGCCTTTTTGTTTGCTATTTGAAGTTTAGATTCGAGTTCCTTGGCTCTGGATGAAGTTTCAGTCTTCTGATATTGGAGTTTCGCCAGATCATCTTTAGCTTTGGCTAAATCAAGTTCAAATTTCTGCTGATTAGTTTCTGACACTAATCCAACATCTTTAAGCTTCGAATTAAGCTCAGAAATAGTTTTTTCCTTATTGGTAATTTCACCTTGAAGATTTTTAGCAGAATCAGAAACGCTCTTGTAGCGCCCCTCCAGTTCAGCCTTTTCTCCAAGCACAGAATTGAGCTTTTCGTTGGATGATTTTATCGAGCCAGCTAGAGCCTTAATCTGTTCATCCTTTTTCGAGTCATCCACTTTTAAATCAGCGTTCTCTTTTTGAATCGTCTTTAATTCTGAATCAACCTTGCTGTTTCTGGCATTCAAAGAACCTATCTGCTCTTCTCTTTGGGCTATACCTGAAGAAAGTTCTTTAATTTGGGATGAAAGCATTGTTCTTTCGAGTTCCAAAGAAGAAAGTTTCTCTTTGGTTGAACTAATTTCATCAGCAAGTTTTTTATTATCTCTTTTCCCGCCTGATGAAGACTTTTTCTCTCTTTCGAATTCATCTTTTAAACTCTGAGCTTTTGCCATGTATTTTGTTTGCTCTCTTTCCAGACTCTCTGCTTTAGCCTGAGCGGATTGAAGTTCATTTGTCAGTCTGAGATTTTCAGCAAGATTGGATGAACTAGGAGAATTATCTTTCTTTAAAGAATCCATTTCCTGAGTTAAAGCAGATAGTTTGTTTTTATAATCCTTTTGGATTGAATCAAATTTTTCGCTTGAAACCAATGCTTCTTTTTCAAGTTTTTCTCTCTCTCCTTTTACTCTTGAAAGTTCATCATTAAGAGATCTCATTCCGGCAACGAGTTTGTCGTTAGACTTTCTTTGAAGATCAAACTCATCGGTCATCGCCGATAACTTTTTGTTAGATTCATCAAACTTACCCTGAAGTTCGCTTCTGGATTTTTTCTCTTTTTCTAAATCTTGCTTTAAGTCACCATAATCGGTTTCGTACTTGGATATTTTCGTAGAAGCATTAGCAATATCAGATTCGTACTGGCTGAGTTTTTCATTCGCCATGGCGAGTTCTGATGCAAGGTTTGAGAGTTCATCAGTTTTATCTTTTTTGTCATCTACTTTTAGATTATCTGCAAGCTGAGACTGCAAATTATTTATCAAACTGCTTTGATTTTGTCTGGTCTTTTCAAGTTCATTCATTTTATTATTTAGTGTGATGAATCTTTCTTCAGTCAACGACCTTAAAGATTCTGAAGTCTGATTTTTCTTTTCGGCATTCTCCAGATTCTGAATCAATTCTTTAATTTTATTAAGATATTGAGTCTTTTCGTCTTCATATGAAGAAAGTTTTTTCGCAGATTCTTCCAGACTTTTCTTCAGTTGATTATTCTCTTTTGAAATTGAATCCATGCTGTTTTGCAAAGAATTTAAAGAATTATTTAGTGACGATATTTCTTTTTGCAGTTTGTTCTTCTCTTCAGAGCTTAAATCAGCATTGGACTGAGATGCTCTGAGTTGATCATTTGCCGAAGCTAATTTTCCCAAAACTTCGTCTCTATCTTTCTGTAAAGCAGAGCGTTCTTCATCAAGTTTTCTGGCATTTTCCAGAAGTTCCTGAAACTTCGACTCAATTGCTTTCTTTTCGGATTCAAGAGAGGATGCCTTTCCTGATGATTCAGACAGTTTTTTCTCCAAATTCAGTTTGTCATAATTCTTGGACCCAATATCCTTAGACAGTTTACCTATTGAATCCAAAAGCATATCTGTTTTCTTCTTTTCTTCATCTGATGAGTCTTTGAGTTTCTCAATCTGGTCAAGAGAATTTTCTAAGGCTCTGCCCTTGTCTGCGATTTTTTCTTTGTAGTCAAAAACTTCCTTCTCCTTTTGAGAGAATTTCTGGCTTAGTTGGTCATAATTTTTCAACTGTTCAGCCTGAGATTTGACCAAAGAATCTTTCTCTGTCGATGTATTTTTAAGCAAATTTTCAAGAGTCTTTCTTGATGCTTCGTACTCCTGAAGTTTAACATTGCTCATATTTAGCTGTTGGCTTAAATCGGATGAAATAGCAGAGCTATTCTTATACTTCTCCTGAAGGTCTTTAATGGCGTTATCAGCAGAAAGCGCTCCTTTCTGGAGTTTCAGATTTTCTTCATTCAACTTCCTGTAATCTTCTTCTCCCTTTGCAGATTTGCTCAAAAGTTCTTTTATTTTCTTTTGCTGTTCGAGTTTATCCGATTCCAGAGCGCTGAGTTTATCATTTGCATTGTTGAGCTCTTGAAGTTTTTTGGCGTACTTCTCATCATCGGCAGATTTGCTATTAAAATTCTCTTTGATAAGCTTGTTCTTTTCTTCTTCCAAGGTTTTTCTGGAGGAATCTATTAAATCTCGTTGTGATTTAATGTCAATCAATTCATTCTGATACTTGGTCAGCATATTTTCCAGGTCTGATTTTCCCTGTTCCAGGGATTTATTCCTATCCTGAAGTTCAGGAAGCAGTGCTTGGTTTTTCTCGAGGCTCTGGTATTTTTCGCTCAATAAAGAGTATGACTCTTTGCTCTCGGCAAGCTTTGCTGAGAGTTCATTCATTTTCGCTGAAGCCTGACTTTCTGCCTCTCTTTTCTGCTTAATATCCTTCCTTAAAACTTCAGATTCATCATTCAAGGCAGAGTATTTTCCGTTTAAAACAGAAACAGTTTGAGCTGCCTTTTCGTAAGAGTTCTGAATCGATTTTATCTGGCCATCGTAGGATTCTTTAATTTTTGTCAGACGATCAATGTCCGACTGCGAAGACTCAACTTGCTTCTTCAAGATTTCATTCTGCTTTATTAAGGACTCGTCTTGAGTTTGGTTTTCAGCGGGAGATGAAGCATTCTTTAATTTCTGCATCGAAGATTCGAGGTATGCGACTTTCTTTGAGACACTCTCCTTCTCTGATTTGGCCGCATCAAGTTCATCTGAAAGTGAATCAAGTTTCTTTAAGATATTAGAGCGGTCACTTTCCACTGCTTTTGCTATTTCTCTTGCTTCTTTTAATTGATAATCAAGGCTTGATTTCTGCGTTGCCATATCAATGTATTTCTGATTGAGCGCTGAGGCCTCCTTCATCATTTTTTTCTTCCCATTGCGCAGACTTTCCATCTCAAGATTCTGATTCTCGATATCGGAACGCAAATCATCTACAAGTTTGGTATTTGCTCCTGGATTTGACTCAAGTTGTTCATTTAGAAAAGAATATTTCTTTTCAAGTTCTACTTTTTCCCTGAGGACTTCTTTTAGCTTTTCGGAAGCGATGGAGCTTTTTTGTATCTCGTTATTGCTCAGTTCTGCTTTCTTTAATGCCTCTTTGAGTTTTGCCTGCTCAGAAGTGAGCATGTCCTGATATTCAGCTAGTTTGGAATGGATTTCTATGTTCTCTTTAACAAGTTCATCATCCGAAAGCTGTCGTTTCTCTAATGAAAGTTTGCTTTTGATTAGCGTTTCTCTTTCCGAGCAGTAGCTAATACGGTAGGAAACCAACTCTGAGTTCCATTGCGGATACTCATCTTTAAGTTCCTCAAATTTCTTCAGAGCTTTACCATAATAAACCAACGATGAAGAATAATCATTTTTTTCATAAAAGGATTCAGCCTTTTCGTAGAGTTCATAAGAAGCAAGCCACTTATTTCCGGCAGCCTGATTAGACTCATTCTCAGCAAAAGCAAAAAAGGATGAAGAAAGAAAAATAAGGATGAAAAGAAAAATTCTATTAACCATTGGCATATAAACCGAAAAACGAATTATTTTGGAAACCCAAATAGAATAGCAACAAATTTATTGATATAAGTGTAGCTGTAAACTTTTATATTCACATTATAAACCGGAAAATATTGCTTATGAAAAAAATAGGTTTTATAGGCTGTGGACACATGGCTTCTTCAATGCTCGAAACTTTCCTGAATAAGAAAGTATTCAGTTCATCCCAGGTCATCATTTCCGAAACCCAGGAACGCGTTCTGGAACTCAAAAAGAATCCGAAATATGCTAAATGCTCTATCGTGACAGATAATAGATTTGCCGCCAAGAAATCCGACATACTCTTTTTGTGCGTCAAACCCTTGTCTGTTACTGATATTCTTGCTGAAATCGAAAATTCGCTTGATATAAACAAACATCACATCATTTCTATTGCCGCATGCGTCGAAATCGCAGTAATGCAAAGGTTTTTCAAAGGCGCAATCACCAGAACATTACCTACAGTCACATCAGAATCAGGCTACGGGACTACCTTTGCCACTCACAGCAAGGCAGTTTCTCCATCTTCAGTTTTTGAGGTTGAAGCAATTCTGCTCTCTCTCGGAGACCTAGAAATAATAAAAGAAGATGACTACGCTTCAGCTGTTAATATCACAAGCAGTGCTCCTGGGATTCTGGCAGCTATCTTTGACATATATTCTGAGTCCGCAGTAAAAAATTCATCTATTCCAAAGGCTAAAGCCGACAAGATGCTTTTAAAAACAATTCTTGGCACAGTCAAAATGCTTATGGATAATAATAGCTCCTTTGCAGAACTGACTTCAAAAGTAGCAACAAAAGGAGGCATCACCGAATCAGCAGTAAAAATCATTAAAGAAAAACTCCCTTCTGTCTTAGATTCAGCCGTAGCAAAAACTATCGCAAAAGACAAAGAACTGAAAATTATGATTTCCGAAAAACTCAAGAGCGTATAAAACATGTTAAGCAAAGAAAAAAAACTTATCTTCCTTCTGACTTCACTAATAGTTTTATCATTATCTGCTACTGATATTTATGTCTCTTCTCTTCCTGAAATGACTCAATACTTTCACACCACCGGGGCTATCATCAACATGACCTTGAGTGTATTCGTGATAGGTTTGGCAATAGGAACTTTATTCGCAGGAATACTTAGCGACCGTTTCGGGAGAAGAAAAACTCTTATATGGGCAAATGCGCTATTTATCCCCATCACTTTGGCAATTGCGTGTACTAACAGCATCTTCCTGGTCATAATTCTCAGGTGTCTTCAGTCTCTTTGCGTATCAATCAACATCATTGTCGCTAGACAGGTGATCAAAGACCATTTTACTATGGAACAGCAAATCAGTGCCACCGCCACAATGTTAACAGGAGTAATCCTCTCCCCTGCTCTAGCCCCGGTTGTCGGCGCATATTTATCAACCATGTTTGATTGGAGAGCGTGCTTCTTCACAAGTGCCGTAATCGGGCTTCTGGTATTCATCTGGCTCTGCAGATCACTTCCAGAAACCAACAAACACAAACTTGAAAAATTCCCTTCCATCAAGTCTTTCCTCAGCTCTTATCTGGCATTGGCAATTTCCAAAAGATTTACCGGTTACTCAATCGTAAATGGTTGTGCCTACGGAGCTTATTTTACTTTTATAACTATTTCAAGTTATGTCTATATTCTTGAATTTAACATAAGCCAGAGAATGTATTCGCTTGTTTTCATTGCCCTTGCCGTCGCCTATTTGATCGGTAATTCTATAACAAAGATATTTGTCAAGAGGAAAGTACGGCCTAAAATTGCCATACTCGTCGGTTGTTATTGCACCGCGGCATGTGGATTTATAAATTTCGCTTACTTTATCTGTCCAAAAAGTGCGATCCTTTCAATCACAACTTTCACAATAGCGGCAATTCTTGCCCGCGCCGGAATAGGAATAATCAATGCCCCGATGCAGGTTCTTGCAATGAATGACTATTCTGAAAAATCAGGCCAGGCTATCGGGTTGCTCTATTTCCTGATGTTCATCTTCGAATCAATAGCGGCTACATTTGTATCAATGTTCCACAAAAATCCTGCTATAGGACTGATTGTAGTCAGCGCTGTTTTTAGCATAACCATGGTTCCAATTTGGCTGATAACGATGAAGGCAAAGAAAAGGCCTCACGATTTTCTTCCCGAATTTTTTAAGCATATCACCTAAAATCAAAAACTTCAGGCGACAAACATCACTTTGAGAGCTTACCAAAGAATAAAAAAAAATCACGCTCATAACTAGTAATGGATTTTTTTTAAAGTAACCTATCCGTAAATCATGTTTACAAACAATTTAAAAAGAATATAACTATGAATGTAAAGATTATAAAAGCTTTTTCAAGAAGCGGTTACATTAACTCTAAAACCCATCTATTCCCTGACTACATAGTTGAGGCTGCTGTAACTCAACCAGGCATTAAAAACATGCTTGATAGCCTGAAAATCCCATGGGAGGAATCAGCCGAGATCAGAGAAGATAAAAATAAAATATCCGATATCGGTGATGATAGAATCAAATATGCCGACCAGATAGCTCAATTTAATAAACAAGTACGCAATGCAGTATCGGAAAGTATAAAAAGCGATGACGATTTCCCCATCATGGTCGGCGGCGACCATAGTTCAAGCATTGGAAGTATCGCTGGAATTCTCCAGAAAAGACCAAATCTAGGAGTCCTGTGGATAGATGCACACTCCGATATTCACACTCACGAAACGACTGAGACTGGTTGGATTTACGGTATGCCGGCGGCTGTTGTCTGCGGACACGGTCATCCAAAATTAGTCGATCTAATGAAGGGGCGATTCGTCAAACCCGAAAACCTCTGCCTTTTCGGAGTGCGCTATGCAGAAGCAGGAGAATTGAAAAATATCAGAGAATGGGGAGTTAACATCATCACTATTGATGAAATAGATGAGATGGGAATTTTTGAAGCATATAAGCTTGCAATGAAAATCATAACAAGGAACGCCGACTCCATCCATGTGAGTCTGGATATTGATGTGGTTGATAAAATGTACGCCCCAGGCGCTACAGAGCCGACTCAAGGCGGTTTGACCTTTAGAGAAATAAACCTCGTTGCAAGAAGGCTTGGAGCTAGCGGACTTGTTCAATCCATGGATCTGGTAGAAGGCGAACCTGACAAAGACATAAATTACCAGACCGGCAAACTCTGTTTACAACTCGTTGCCAATATCATGGGACGAAATTATTCAGAATATGATATGTATCTAAGTGAAAACCAGATCTGATTTAGCAAACAGAGGATGGTCACTGTCTCCTCAGACTCCCAACAACGAAAACTAATCGTTCAAAAGGTATTTTGTCAGCTTTCTAACAAACTTTGGCAAAATACCACATTTTCATAAGTTTTTTCTAAAAGAATACTTGGCACGGATATTGCTTTATCCCAACTCAATAAGTTAAAATGTATCTGGGAAGCCATGAACCCATTACAATTATGTAACTCAATAATCTTTGAAATTACATAACTGTCATAATTCTATTGATTGCACGACTTTTTGCTAATTTTTAATAAATATAAAGGATTTTGATTATGTTCGCAAAGCTCTTCAGGAGGAAGAAAATATCAGACTTAATAGAGAGTACCAAAGGACCTGGGGGACTTAAAAAACAGCTCGGACCTTAGA
>Ga0194039_1000128_pt1 | contig 48393 bp, 36 predicted proteins | sample JunL228m_MetaG_FD_148679 | JGI IMG/M metagenome (GOLD analysis project Ga0194039, IMG submission 148679) | Anoxic zone freshwater microbial communities from boreal shield lake in IISD Experimental Lakes Area, Ontario, Canada - Jun2016-L227-8m | ecosystem: Environmental > Aquatic > Freshwater >...
TAAATATTGTTTACAATATATTTATAAATATATTGATATTTAATCAACGTTTTTTAATAAATTATAAAGCAAACTATAAGATATGGCAAAGAAAAATTCTCATGGTGTTGGGCATTTACACAAAAGAGGCAACTTTTATTACTACCGTTATATGATTAATGGCAAGCTCAAAGATGTATCTCTCAAAGTTACTACGGAAGCTGATGCAAAAGAGAAAATTAAAACTGAATACCTTCCTTTGTTAAATGCTAAAAGTAAAGAGCAAATAGCTCTTCATGTAGCTGAGTCCAGAAAGCTCATAAATAGGGTTAATACTGTTAAACTCGAAGATACATGGGAATTCTACCTTAATAGTCCATCTAGGCCTGATAGTTCCCCTGGAACGCTTAAAGGTTATAAATGCGCTTTTAATGATTTTCTTTCTTACATTGAAAAGTCTTTTCCTTCTATCTCTAATTTTTCTGAGATCAACGAAGAAGTGGCACAAGGATACGCTCAATATCTATGGAGTGAGAGGAAAATTTCAGAGCGGACTTATAATGCATATATAAAAGCCATGCATCTGATTTATAGAGTTCTTGTTCCTAGAGAGACTAATCCATTTGCTAAAGAGAATGTAACTCGTAAAACTGAAAATCAGCAAGGCCATAATAAGTTCTCGGAAGAACAGATTCTTTCCATTTTGAGTTCGTTCGATAATCTTGATTTATACCTGATGAATAAGGATGAAATGAGAATTTTATTTCACTTAGGAGCGTTAACCGGGTTAAGATTAGCTGACTGCTGTTTACTTAAATGGAATGAAATATTCTTATCTGATGGGTTCATTAAACGGATTCCTATAAAGACTAACAGGATAAAAAAGAAGGCAGTTATTCCACTTGCCACAAAACTTATAGAACAGCTCGAATCCGCTCTTGTTTGGAAGGCAAGAGAATATGTACTACCCAAAATAGCCGAAAGATACTTAAGAAATCCTGACGGAATTCGAGTCGATACAATGAGAGTATTTAAATTTTCAGGGATAGAAACTTCAGAAGATAAAGGAAAATTACAGAGACAGAAAAATATTTGCAGATATGGCTTTCACTCTTTCAGGCATTCATTTGCCAGTATCATGGCCTCAAATGGCTATAATATTACTATGCTAGCCCAGGTGCTTGCCGATGACACAAAAACTCTAGAGAAATATTATATAAACATTGATGACAAGGTAATTAAAGAAACTTTTAATGATCTCTTCATAATATCTTCAAAGCAAAATGTGAGGTCTGCAGATAGGGAAATATTTATAGATAAGATTAAAAGAGAGCTAGATTCTAAAAACATTGAGCAATTAAGTTTAATACTCCAATATATTTCAACTGTGCATTAATTCTGAAATTTAACAATAATTTTTTGAGACCTTCACAGGGGATTTAAGTTCTTTTCCCAAGAACGAAAACATGTAAATTGCTCCTCAGAATTGGACTTAATTAATTTTGGTAAATTTGATTCATTACCTGATGCTATAAGTTTTGCGACTTCTCGTGTATTCTTGTCGCACTCTTTTAATAGTTGGTTAGCAATAAATTCACTTCCTTTATCAGAACTTGCATAAATCAACTCAAAATTATCTGGAAGAAAGTAATTATCTATAATAGCTTCTTTCCTTTGATTAATTGCTGGAATGCTCTTAAGTTCAGAGTCTACAATCACAGCAATACGATCTGCTTCAGTTACGCCGCTTATTGATTTTAATATATATGCCCATCCAAACCTTTCACATGAAGAATTAAGATCATGAAACTCTAATACACTTTCTTTATATATTAGTACTTTTAAAATGTTGTTTTCAGACTCTTGTACTTTTGCATGGACTAACCCAGTAAAGACTATATTAGGCAAACTCTTTTCTGGTTTATTTGTATCAATTGCAAATACACATGTATAATTGGAAAGGGCTTTATTGAAATCAATTATTAGTCTATTAGGCAGGAGACTAGTTTGATTGATTATTTTGGGCGGCTTATTTTGTCTATAATGACTATTACTAATGAAAGCTGCAGCAGGAGTAACTGCTCCTTTTATATCTTCAAAGACTACACATCCGTCCTTTTTCAGTCCAATGCGATTTATTACTGTTGGGTTCCCCATATCTAAGTATAAATTCACATCTCTAGGCTTTCTGCTATTATGCTTTGTCATAACAAACCTGTTTTTCTATGCTCATAAAAAAAATAAAAACAATATCTATTTTTGGTTAAATTTCATTGATAGGGCTAAAGAGATGAGTTGGGGTAATTTATCCGCCATTTATCCGCCATAACCGACAGAATACCGCCATATATCAGTCATTTTTCAAAATATAATAGGTTCCTTTCTTCTCTCCCTTTTTTGAAAGCACCTCTTTTTTAAATAGATCTTCAAGATCTCTCAAGGCAGTTCGTTCTGAAACATCATTAATATTCTGGTAGTCGGAATTTATTATTTTCCCGTTCTCTTTTATAAACGCAATTGCTTTAATTTGCCTTTCACTAAGGCCAAACCTTTTCAATTGCTCTAATGCATACTTATCTTTTAAAACTGTCACAAGGATTCCGCCGTCCTGCTCGATAATTTCCGGTTCAGGAAGTTCCGCTTGCCTGCAAGCGTTTATGATTTTTAGCGTACCTCTTCCCCAGGCATCAATAAATCCTCCTTTAAAGCACACATCAGCAATAATAGGATTATGAGGCCGGGAAGGATGCTGTCTTCTTAGCGAATCAAGAGTAAGTCCTTGCGGTAAAGTTCCTTCGTTCCATACACAGAACTTATCGTCGTATACGCGAATTTGTATGCAGCTTCCCATATAATCGCGGTGTACAAGCGCATTTAGCAGCATTTCACGAATGGCCGCAACTGGGTATTCTCCTTTTTCTATTCTTTGAAGACCTTCAAAATCTACAGGTTTAATGAAAAATTTTCGGTTTAGCTGCGCCGGAACTTCTCTTACAAGTTGGATAAGGTTTCCTTCTTCGATTTCTTCAAATTTCAGATCATCATCGGTTTGTCCAAATCTACCAATTTTTATACTCAAATTAGGATAAAATTTTCCTGGATCTTTTCCAAAAAGGATAATTGCAGCTCTTTTTATATTATTTCCTTCAGAGAGCCTTAATTTTTCAAAAAGCTCCTGAATTTCCAGTGATTCATCTTCTGTCAACCGTCCAGATTTAAAAGCTGCCTTTAAAAAGAAAGAGACAGATTTTTCATCAATGTCTTTAAAGCTGGCTTTAGGCTCTAGTACATCATCCCAGCTTTTGCCTGACTTTTTTAAAAGGAAGTCATTTAAAGCATTGCCTTTCAATTCCTGAAGAGAGCTTCCGACTCGAATATAATATCTCCCTCTCAAAGAGACTGGCACTGAATATGGCGGAATAACTACCTCAATATAATCGAAGCCGTTCTTATTATGTAGATTTACCTCAACTATTATACCAAGCAGATCTCTGACTTTATTTGGCAATTCCTCAAGAAGTCTCGGGGCATTAGAAACTCCTACTACTTTTCCAGAGTCATCAATTCCTATAAACAAACTTCCGCCATGGGCATTAGCAAAACCACATATCCATTTCAGATAGTCATCCTGCCAACTCTGTTTATACTCAATATTTTGACTTTCTTTCATATTCCTTTTATCTAATCAAAGTTGTTAAAAACTTTTGATTCGCTACTCAATTTGGTATCATAGCGAAGTTAATAGATACATTAAGCTCTTTTTTGTCTGACTATAAACTGAAAAAGCCAAAGTATGTATTCGTTTATCAAATCTTTTGGTCTAATTTCTAATGAATTCGCATTAAAATGACTTTCCAGTTACATAACAAATTATTAATAAGATAAATAAGATTTCTATAAAATCTAAATTTGTGTTACATAAACAATAGAACTCTTTATTTCATTAAAATAAATCTATATTCCCTATACAACACCTGCTATCAGTTACTACGACTCTGTTTGTTCTACTGCTTTGTCTATAATAATAGCCTTCATAGAATAATGGAGGATGATTCGCCGTCATCGCTGAAAAAAAGGGTGAAATCATTCCTGCTTATTGGTTGGTTACTTTTTGAGAACTAAGCCGTAGAGAAATATTCATCTTTACTAAGGCTCTATTACCCAATCTTTATTGCTCATAGCAAACTTTCACTCTAATACCCTATGCGGTTCATTTGGATATTATTCTTTGCTCTTGCTTCTTCTCTGAGAGCAGATATAAGAATTTTGTTTGTAACTTTTTCTTTTGGGTAGAATGAATATTTCTGAGATACGACTTTGTAATCGCCTGGTGTCAGATATTCCAATGAGAACAAACTATCCTGTTCCTCCGCTTCCAGATGTTTTGAGGTTATGTCTTTCAGAAGCAAATTGTAGAATAACAGTTTTCCCGCATTATCAATGTAATCGAACTCCACTTTGAAGTTGAATCGCCTGATAGCAGCAGAGTCGAGCATATTTTTATGATTAGTCGCGCAAATAAGAATGCCTTTGAACTCTTCCATTTGAGCAAGAAGTTCATTTACCTGAGTAATTTCCCAGTTCCTTACAGCTTTTTCTCTTGAACCAAGCATCCCTTCAAATTCATCAATGAAGAGAATCGCATTCTCGGTTTCAGCTTCCTTGAAAGCATTCCTTATGTTTTTCTCAGTTCCCCCTACAAACATATCAAGCAGATCGCTTCCTCTCTTAACAAGTAGTTCTTTTCTCATTTCCCTTGCTAGGAATCTGGCAAATTCTGTTTTGCCTGTACCTGGAGGACCGTAAAGAAGAAGGTTCATATTTTTCGTAGAGCAATCGACTTTTGCTTCGAGGATATTGCTGAATTCCTTCAGGACAGTAATAATTTCTGACAATGGCATCTCACCTTTGATGTTCAGCCCATCAAGAGAATATTTGGAGCTCATTGATACGGAATTGACTTTTATGTCCATTATCTTTAAATGAGAACTTAAGATTGATTCCATAGACTCAATGGGGCTTTTATTATTCATAGACGCAAGTCGACTGAAGTTTTTTACAGCTATGTTGATACTACCTGCATTTGTCTCATATTTTTCAGAAAGATATTTGATGTTATCTTTGGAAACCAAATCATTCAGATTGTTCTGTTTTAGGGTATTCTCCCAGATATTTATTCTGGAACTTATAGAAAGCTTCTTAAACTCTATCGAATAATCAAAACGCCGTCTTGTAGATTCATCTATAAACTCGTATCTGTTAGTAATCCAGATACATATGTGCTTTGATTCATCAAGGGTAGTATTTATAATATTCTTTATTCTGGAATCATTTGAAAAGAAACTAAATCCTCCATTGAGCATATCATCTGCTTCATCAATCATAATTATAGAAGAGTCTGATTTAACCTGATTTTTACATGCTCTCAAAGCCATAAACCTAAATGCTTTATTGTCTTTGACATCTTCATGGAAGTTTTTTATCTCGAAAAGATCGTAGTTAATATGCTTTGCGATAATTTTGGTGAACTCTGTTTTTCCTGTCCCTGGACTTCCATATAGAAGAATATTGAGACCGTCATTTGCTGGTTTATGAGTAATTAGATGATGGATTGTGTCCAAATGTTCTTTGTTTGAGGAAAAGTATTCTAAAGGTAAGACATCTTTCTGGGAAATAGAATAGAAAACTGACACAATGGAATCTCCTGAAAAACCTAAAAGATATTCCTTTATAAAGTCTTCAAGATTAAAGTATTTATCAATGATGCTTAGCTTCTTTACCCTTTCTGCACCCTTATTGATTAGATATTGTGAACCTGTTTGTTTTTCTAAAACTTTATTAATTACACTCTTTTTTATTGCTGGGTTGTTGTAGTCATTGAAAATATTTTTGAAGCTTTGGAAAAACTCAAATATATAAAATATTGTTATTATCTCTGATTCAATTTCACTTAATGAAAGGGATTTTGCTAAGTCTAATATTCTTCCATAATAAAATGATTTATTAAACTTTTTTTTATAAAGCGATGCTTTTTTCTCTAGTGATTTAATAATTTCATTTATCACAGGTTCGCATTTTGAGAAATTATTTTTATCAAAAACTCTTTCCAATATATCAAGGTTTTTATAAGATATTGGAGTTTCTTCTAATTTATCTCCTAATGCTAATGCTGATTTATTAATTATATCTGTTTCAATATGAGGATAGATGTACCTTGCTAAATGGCTGACATCACAAACATTGTCGAGGAATAACCTATCAGTGATAAGACTTGCAGTATAGGTAAGCATTTTATTTATAAGATAAACATCAACGCTTGTTGTTGTTGGGGCTTTATTCTTCTCCATATTATCTCCTCCAAGTGTTTTGATTTTTAACTTGGAAGTAATCTTACTCTTCAAGGGGTGTCAAAATGCGTCCTAGCTTTACATGTCAAATAAATTTTTAGAATTGATTTAGGAAAACCTATGATATTTTCAAATAGCAAAAAGATGAGCACAAAATTTATAACTGAATAGTAACAATAATTGTATTTACTTTAGAAGATTTATACATGCTGCAATCTGCTGATGTACACGATGTGCAAAGATATTTACTGTTATTCCTTCATGTTTTCTGTGAAGAAAGAATAAATAGTTTCAACAAATTGAGAATCTCTCAATTCAATATCTTCTTTAACCCAATCATTTTTCGAAAAACTAGATAAATCCAAGACATTGCTAATTTTAGAATCTCTATATTTTGCCTTTTTCTTTCCGAAATAACCATTTCCTGCTTGAATATTGATTTTTTTCTCAATTGCAGTTTTGTTACCAAACTTTTCCAAATAAATTTGAGCGTCAGTCTTTTCCCAACCATTATAGTTTGTATTTTGCCAATTCCTCGGGAATATATGCTCGATTTCAAACTTTTCCGGAATCAGAGTAGTTTGATTTTTATTTTGATAGGCGTGGAGTAAAATCATTCCCTTTGCCGTTTTAAAAGAACGCGTTGCACTAATTTGTGATTTGAACTCAGAATTCAGTGAAAAAGATAACGGAAGTTTGTTGTTGAATATATCAATGCAGCCCTGATAAATGTCATCCTTAATAGCATTAACAGTTGGTTTTTCGATGAATTTTGAATAAAGATAGGCAGTAAGTCGTTTGAGTAAAGCTGAAAATGAGTCAATAAACTCGGTCTTTTCGGAATTTACATAGTAGTAAACAGAGACAATGTATTTCCAATATTCATTAGGATAACACTGTAGGCAATGAAGATATTTCTGTGATTCTAAACTGATTTTCTCAATGTCGTTGATTACAGTCTTGCCACTATTAATAGTAAACCAGAAATCTGCTAGATTAGGCAAATCTGACATAAGTTCACTGTATTTTAGCTTTGTCCATTTGTCGGCAGAATAAAATTTCCTTAAACCTATTTCTTTTGATTTGTCCTGCGACTTTGCGCGTATAAAATGTGTGTAATATCGAAAAAGATCATCTAAAGAAATACATGCGTCTTCAGCCGTTTCTGTTAAATCCTTCCATTTCGTTGCGAAGGCTTGTCGCTCAACTGGATTTAGCTGGTTTCTGTAAATCTGAGCCTTGAAAATGTCAGAGTCAGAAAGTGGCAATCCGCGGTCGTTTAAAGTAGAAAAAATGGTTAATGCTATGTCAATATTTTTACATTCGATGGGAAGGACAATGCATTTTTTGAGTATGGTAACACAGAGAGGTTGCCAATAAGTTGGATTATCTTTTGCATACTCCTCACACTTTGAAAAGAAGAATGAATAATTTTTAGTATACACATCTTCATTGTCATCAATAGATGAACCTGTTTTTAATATAGAATGAAAAATATCATTATTGTTCTCTGTGGCAACTCTAGATTTAATATGTATTTGTGACATGTCGGTAACTTTCCCTGAGATTTCATTAACATTCCAAATACATGGTGCAATTTGGTTCTTAAGTCCGATGATATTATCATCTTCTTTCATGCCTTCGAGCTTTTTATAGAATGCTCTCAAAAGCAGGAATAATGAAGTTATGCGCTGTTGGCCGTCAATAATATCAATTTCATTTTTATTATCGCTTTCACATGTTACAATAGTACCTAGAAAGTATTCGTCGCCATCTTTTTTATCTGAAAAAAATGTGGTAATATCATTCCAAAGAGTCTCACATTTTTCTACATCCCATTTATATGGCCTTTGATAATCAGGTACTACAAAAATTTTTCCTTGCATTTCCGAAAACAATTTCTCAATATTCTTTCGTGTTACATTAAGTTCAGGCATTGTCATCTCCTTCGATTTTTATTGCGTTTTATTCTTTAGAATTATGATTTATTAAAAGGTAATCAAACATGAATTAGTATCACTTTCTTAGCTTGCATTTTAATTTCTTCGGCGAGTTCTTTTGGTTTGATTAGCCTAGCATTTCCGCCTTCAGAGAGAATCCATTTGATTATTGATTTAGCAGGGGCAGACTTGATATGGAGATTGAGCGAACCATCTTCATTCATCTCGTATGTCTGCTTGTAAACTTCGCTTCGTTCAAGAACATATCCAGCTATTTCTGGCGCACACCATACCTCAATATCCTTGACTTCTTCAAATTCAAAAGGTTCGCCTTTTTGAGGCTCTTTTAGAATATCAGTAGGGGTTTCAAAAGATTTATCGAGAATCTCTATCTGCTTTATCCTATGAATGGCGAATATCCTTACAGCATTCCTAAGATGGCAGTATCCTTTCACATACCATGATGAATTGTAATAGGTTATGATATAGGGATCAATCTGTCTTTCGTGTTCCGCTTCGTCTTCATGACCTTTGTAAAGCATTTTTACGGACTTATGGTGTTGCCAGGCTTTGAAGAGTTTACCGAAAACAACAGGGTCTATTTTTACTTTGACTCCTGATGCGGCTATGAATGTTGATATTGTTGCCGTATCGAGGAAGTCTGGGTTGTTATCAGTCAACTGCATATCTACTGCCCTGCGTATTTCAGACTTGATCGGTTCAGGCATTATGTCTTCTGCAAGTTTGGCCCCTAAAACAGACGCAATGAGTTCCTCTTCAGAATAAATTGGAGTATTAAAATTCCAGCCATGATTGGTTAGATAAAAACCATTAAGTTCAGTATTAAACTCAATAGGTGCATTAAAGTATTCTTTCAGGAGTTTTATGTCTCTTTGAATAGTCTTTGCTGAACAACTTATATTGATATTTCCGTCAATGTCAGTCCGCCTCATTTCATCTGAAAAAGACTTGCAATTGGGATAACGGTTTTCTTTCAACTGTCCTATAAACTTCACAAGCCTAAACAATTGCTTCTTATTAATATTCATTACACTCCCTGACCTTTTTCTTCGCATATTTTTTCTCCTGCTCATTATAGCCTGTTTATACGGAATCTTTCAGTAAAGCCGAAGTTTCTACATTGCATTCATTGGCTTTTAAATGGTCAATAACTACAAGATAATGGCGCCATGGTACAGATCTTTATAAGTAGTTTTACAATTTTTAAGTGCGCATTTATATTCTTCAGGAAAATTGGCTTTTAAATATGCAGTCCTGTAGGCAAGCAAAGCATAAGCAGTACTATGGGCTTTCTGAAAAGCGTATCCAGCAAACATCTCTATCTTCTCCCAGATTGTATTAGCCAGACTTTCCGGTATTGAACTGTATTTCGCGCATCCCTCAGTAAATTTTCTCTTCTGAATTTCAAGCTCATCAACTTTCTTTCTACCAAAAGCTCTTCTCATAATATCAGCTTCGGCATATGTTAACCCAGCAAGAACATTTATGAGCTCTATTATCTGTTCCTGATAAATGATTACTCCATAGGTTTCTTTCAATACTTCTTTCATCTTAGGATGATCATATTTGATTGTAACTTTTCCCCATTTTCTATTGATAAAATCATCGATATACTGCATTGGTCCCGGACGATAAACCGCCAATAGCACCGAAATGTCTGCGATATTGTTGATACCGAATTTCCTGCATAGCTTTCTCATTCCACTTGATTCAAGCTGAAATAATCCCTTAGTATCACCTTCGTTCATAAGAACATAGGTCTTTTTGTCATCAAGTGGTATTTTGCTGATATCAAGGTCAATGCCTCTGTTTTTCTTAATTTCATCAATGGTTTCCTGAATGAGTGTAAGAACAGTAATGCCAATAAATTCCAGGTTCAGTAACCCGAGATACTCAGAATCTGTTTCATTGTATTGCGTGGCAATATCTCCTACTTCATCAATATAGAGCGGTAATAAATTGGCAAGCTCTTTATTCCCTACAATGAATGCTGCTGGGAGAGTGATTCTCGATACTCTAAGCCCCTCAAGAATTTCGCAATTTTTATATATTTCATCTGCCCAAAGGTTTCGTTCCAAATAAGAGTTTAACTTTTTACTCCATTCTCTCTCCCAAGTTAAGCTGCATGGATACTCAGGAATAAGCTTTGTAATCAAATTAATCTCTTTTATCGAGTGTCCAAGAACTCTGCCGACATCCTTAAATGGAGATTTTGCTTTTATTATCTTATCACACAAATAGTTGTCTTTAGAATAAAAACGATCTGTGCTGGCAAGCGCTGAATTTTCCTTGCTATATTTAGTCCTCAAATATTCAATAATCTCAAATCTCCTCTTCTTGCAGCAATCAATATAAATACCTGGACTAGAGATATTCCGTTCAGGATTAATAAAGCGTTCAAAAATGAGATTATATTTTATAGGATCTACATCAGTAATATGTGCTAGATACGCTACTATACTTCCAGGAGCTGAACCTCGTCCAGTTCCCATTGGAATTCTACTTTCTCTGGCGTACATGAAAATATCCCAGACAATGAGAAAATAGTTTGAATGATTGAGTTTATCTATAATGCTGAGTTCATAATCAATGCGTTCAATTATTAATTTTTGATCTACGGTTAAAGAGTCAAATTTTTCATATTTAAAACCATAACGATCTTCTATGTTTGCAAGACATATCTCACGCAATTCATCTTTTTGTGACTTCCCACTTTTAATTTCATAGATTGGATGATGATTGACTTCAGGATTTAATGGAATTTTTAAATTACACTTATCAGCCACAATAAGAGTGTTCTTGATAGCTTCCGGAATTTCTTTGAATACCTCAAGCATCTCGTCTCCACTCTTGAAGTAAAATTCATCATTGTCAGATTTAAATCTCTTCTTTCCTGATAAGTTATTTTGAATACAAACAAGTATCTCGTGTGTTTTACTATGCTCTCTTTTCAGATAATGCACATCATTAGTTGCAACGACTGAAGCATCAAACTCTTTGGACATTGAAATCAAAGCCTTGTTAACAATCTTCTCTTCTTTCATTCCATGATCCATCAGTTCAAGGTAGAAATTTTCCCTTCCAAAGATGTCTATGTAATCGGCAAGAGCCTTATTGGCTTCTTTGGTTTTTCCTCCCAAGATTTTTACTGCAAGTTCTCCGTGAAGGCACGCACTCAAAGCAATCAATCCTTTTGAATACTGTCCCAGCAACTCTTTATCAACTCTAGGCTTGTAATAACATCCTTCCAGATGGGCAATGGAATTAAGTTTGCAGAGGTTCTGATAGCCTTCGAAATCTTTGGCTAGAAGAACAAGATGATAACCTTTAATATTGGAGACATTATAGTCTCTATCTTTATGATGGGTAGGAGATACATGCATCTCGCATCCGACTATAGGTTTGATTCCCTTTCTACTGCAAACATTATAAAAGTCTATGACTCCGCCCATGACTCCATGATCAGTAATTGCCATGGAAGGCATATTGTATTCTTTGGCAAGATTTACTAATCCAGATATCTTGCATGTACTATCAAGTAGACTGTAATCTGTATGAACATGTAAATGGACAAATTCAGTTGCCATAATCCTCTCCTTGTGTTGATTCATTAATTAATGATTTTCGGGATATTTTAAGCGTAGGAGTAGGACATATAGCGTCTTGGTTTATCAAAATTCAGAAAAATTATCACAAAAAAGCTACTAATTCCTAAGAAGGTGAACACTGCTTAGAGATTATTAAGTTGAGTCTTGAATTCGCTGAGTGTTTTAGCAGATAGAAAAGGATTTGTTACTTTTTCTTCTCCAAGCGTAGCAAAAAAAGATAATCTTCAGTTTTAAGTTTTCTTAATAAACAGATTGGCAGTAGTCTAGGGACATATGTTGTAGGGATAGGGAGAATACAAGAGCCACTGCCAACCACCCTATAAAATTACTCCATGTCTATATCATTCAATTCTGATTTTTTTTACTAACAATATCCTAACTCAATCAGATTCAATTCGACGATTATCTTTTAGAAAGTAAGATATATTCCACACACGGAAATAAAGGAGGCTTAATAACTATGCCTGATATTGATTTACTGGAAGGAATCGTTACCTGCCCAATCTGCAATGAAACCTGGAAAATTCTCTATAGAAACTCTGATCACTTAAAAGTCTTTTTAAAATGCCACTCCTGCAAAGAATGTTTTGCGATTAGCCCCAAAAACTTGGAAACTTCTTCTTAATTGCTCAATATGCCCTTTAAAGGAAAGAGCCTTCTGGAATTATTATTCTGTCCAGGAAAAAGCCTTTTTACTGTTTTCAACCTCGTCCATATACATGACATTTGTAACTGTATATACTTGTCCTTTTCCATTTTCTTCTATAAAACCCAGGTAAATGTGAGAAACATTGAAAGAAAGCAGATTATTGTATAGAGAGCTCAAATTCAGCCCTGATAGAATAATCTTTGTAGAGTAATGATTTATAGTGATCGCGGTAGAAGCCTTATTTAGTTTCACATCACAAATACCAGAATTAGTGAATGATCTCTGAGCAGAGTCTTCGTTTACTATTGTAAAGAAGTTCCCTTCTCCAGATATGAAATGCTTTCCTTTCTTATGCGTAGGTTCTAATGATTTACCTGTAAGTGAAGTAGAATTATAGTCCATAACTTATACCCTTTTCTTTAGCTGTTTTATGTTCATTTACTTTTGTTGCTTCCATATTTTGACGCTTAGACAATTCGGAAGGATTGGATATTTGTCTAATAAAAATTGATTTAGCCTTTTCTTGTTCAAGGCTCTTTTTTATTCCAATGCTGTTTCTGATACTTTTCGTAATACTTTGTAAGAATTGGAGTCTATAAATTTTTCTTGCCCATTTTTGATACTTAGAAATTCCTTGATAGGAAGAAGCTGTTATTCCAAATATGCTCTTTTGAGTGTTGCCGTCTATATATTCTGGCCGATTCTTGAGGTCATGTGCTATTTCATTAACATTCATACCTGTTGACCTAAAGAGAAGCTCCTTGTCAGGAGTAAATATTTTGAGGTTTCCAATTGTCCTTGAAGGAGCTACATAGGCCGCCTTGGAATCCATTTTCCTACAGGCAATAACTACATTAGCAATACTTTTACCCTGAGACTTATGACTCGTATCAACATAGCCGTAAGAGAATCTCTTAAAATCACTTGTTATAACTTTTCCGTTGGCAGTTATGATTTTTCCTGACTCATCAATGCTTTTTACAGTCAGTATGTCTCCATTAGTTACGCCAATATTCTTATCATTGGATAGAATTCTGATACGGTCGCCGGGCGCAATTTTTATATTATGGAGATTTCCTACATCTACTTTCTGAGCAGATTTCTCAGGAAAGAATTTTGATCCATCCTCAAGAATTATGAACGAATCCTTAACTTCTCTTACCTGTAAAGATGTGTTCTTTTTGTTCTCTCCTGAATTTTGATTAAACGAGACAACATACCCTTCTTTGTACTTTCGAAAATCTTTTTTCTGTTCATTAGTCCAGTCAAAGGATTTAAAACATTTTAAATCAACATCAGCGGTTAATAGCCCTCTTTCTTTAACTCTTTTTCTGATCTCCTTTGATAGTTCATCAACCTCTTTGTTCGTAGGGGCTATGGCAAGAGTATTTTTTATGTCTTTGCCTTGATCTGTGTAGATAAAGTATTGTTCAGCCGCTTCCTTAATATAAGCTTCTGTTTCTGTTATGTATGACTTACCATTTTCTGGCGAATTTAGCAGGGCTAAACCTTCCCTGGTATTATTCTTTGAAAGCTCAATTATTGCATTTCTTAGGTATTCATCTTTTTGTCTTCGGATATTTTTGAGTTCAGTAGTATTAATTTTGCTGTAATCTTCCAACATCCTGAGGAATTCTCCTCGTTCTACGGATATGTGCTGCTTAGAATCTCCGCTCAGGATCACTCTGCATTTTGATTTTTCGGCAAATTCGACTAATGCTTTTCCTTGTTTTGAGCTTATAAGCCCAGCTTCATCTATTACGATTACAGAATTGGCGTATTCATTTGCTTGGTTATGTTTGATTTTCTCCAGGAGATTTGCAACAGTTTTGGCATTGGCAAAGCCTTCTTCTTTTAATTTATTGACAGCATCGGCAGAAGGGGTAAAGTAAAATGTATTGTGTCCTGCCTGAGTTAAACCTTTCTCTACTTCCAGCAGCGCAGTTGTTTTGCCAGTTCCGGCCAAACCTCTGAATATCTGAAATGTGTCTTTATTATTTAGAATGCCTTTGACGGCTAATCTTTGTTCGCTGTAATCGTAACCTTTTTCCATCTCATTTCTTATGTAAATAGGTTCAGAGAAAGGAATATAACTTTCATTAAAGGCCTTATGGCTTCCTATTCCGGAGTTTATTATAGAAATTGTTTTTTGTTCTTCATGAAAAACTTCTCTAGTAGTAAGTTTTCCTTTATCCAGGAAGACAATATCCTGATTTAATTTGATGCTTTCATTCAGCTGATTAGTTTTTATTTGTCCGCAACTATTCTTCAAAACCTCAGTTTTCAGTTGCTCCTGAGTAAAAACGGAATTCCTTTCAGTAAGGTGCCTCAAGGCTTTGGATATCTGCTGTTGAATATCATTTTCTTTAAAAGTGGTTAATTCGGTTATTGCCTTATTAAGAACATCTTTTAGTTCTGAGATTTCATTCTGATTTAGCTGCTTGGACTGAAAGGTCTTTAACTGTTCATTGCTTAGGTTATAAAGTTTGGCGTTTCTTGTCCTTCGGCTTATAATGTCAATCTCTTTCTTGGTAACTTCAGATCGGCTTTTGCTTTTTTCTTCGCAATAGGCTTGGAGTTCCTGTTCAATGGCTATGCTGCGTTTACTGAACTTTCTTATCATATCATCGGATATTCCAGAAAGCTCAAATCCTTTAACTTCTCCTTTGGATGTCTCTACAGTTCTTGTTTTATATCCAATACTTTGCAGCTCTCTTGACAGTTCGTTCTGATAAAACCTGCCGAAGTATTCCAGATTCTTGTATATGCTTTCATTCTGAAGAGCATAATACTCCTTTTTGTTTTCATCATATGTGCAGTTAAATATCTGGCAATGGGTGTGCAACTGCGGATCAAGAGCTCTGCTGCTAAGATGAGTAAATTTGGCAATCAATAAGGATTTTGTTTCTATTACTGCTTCGGTATTGTAGTTTTTTTCAGAGCGCTCCCGGCGTTCGGCGTAGTTTTCCATTTCCGAGAGAGTATTCTTTACCGCTCTATTATGCGCATCAATTATCCTCTCATCTTCGCCTATTGTTGCCATGATCGAGACTGACTTAGGTGCAGAACATTGAAAATCGTAAATCCTTATGTCGGTTTCTCTCTGAGTTAGTTTCTGATTGGTGGAAGGGTTGATGTTGTTAAACAGCTTCATATACTCAATTGCTTCTCTAGTTATTTGCACTGAGTCTATACCAAGATGATCAATTAATTTTCCCTGCCACTGTCCAACGACTTTTTCTTTCTCGCAAAAGTAATCCTGAGATTGAGATACTTCCAAGGCATAGTTCAGAGCCTGCCTGGTTCCATTGTTTTGTATCTTATGGAGAGTAAACATCTATCACCTCAATTTTAGCTCTTAGAATAGACAAAAAGACCTAGAAGAAAGCCAAGCATGGCACCGAGGGATATAAATATCGATAAGTATATTATGCTTATTAGTCCCCAGCTAGTCTGGGCGTAAATGCTCATCGGATATCCGCATATCATGCCAATAGTTATACCCGTAAATAGGAAAGCTAAAGAATAGTATTTATTACTCTCTTTATCCTTTTTTGAATAATCCACCAAGTACTCTTTGATGTGATAGACTTTCTCTACAAAGTTATCGATATTTGCATCAAACCTGATGAAATACCCTTGGAGCATTTCAACGGATTTTAAAGAAACCATGGACTGTTCTTTGCTATAGGTTTCAAGATTTTTCAGAACCTCTGAATATAATTTGGTTATCGTATGTAGTTTTTCAAACTTCTCTTCATAAACTTCATTCAGGGTGTTCTCTGACTTTATTACCCCTTTCCTGGTAAGTTCCGATACTACTATATTTTCCGTTTCTTCATCCCAGGAATTAACGCTCTGGGCTATTTTGTTTATCTTGTCGTTATCCATATTTCTCCTTATAGAATTCCTAAAATATCTTGTTCCTTATCTTGGCTGATTGGTGTTGTTGTTACTTTCTTGATTAAGTCTCTATTTTTGATTTCCAGAATCTCTTCCAGAGAAGGTTTTATTCCTCTTTGATTGCGGACTTTTAAGAACTGGAAAATGCTTTTTGGAGATACCCTGATGGCGTATTCTTTTTCTAAATATTCGGAAATTCCTTTGTATGTTCCTCCGTCATTTTTCAGAACATATATCAAAGAGAAAAATGGGATCAGTTTAGAATTAAACCGTTTATCTTTCATGGAATTGATTTCCTCCTCATTACCGTTTTATTCCCATGCTATTACCTCATTATTACCTCAAATATCGGGACTATTAGCAATTTGATATGAGTTTGAACCTAAAAGCTGTTAGGGGTCTTGCGTCTCTGAATAATTTTATAAATTATGAAGCCTTTATTAATTCGCATTTATGCGAATGTTTTTAGTAGCCTTTCCATCTTAGGAAATACTCTAAAGTAGAGTTGAGTTTTAAGGGAATCAGGGAAATAGATTTATAGTCGTGCTTCCTAAGAATTTCTTTGTCTTCATCAGTATTTTCGGGATGCTCTATAAATTTCTGATAGTCTTTTATAAAATCGCAATTATTTGCAATATAGTTGCTTCTTCTTCTCTCAAGAACTTCATAAGGTTCTCTCTTTTTTCTTTCATATCGATCGAAGAAATCCTTTGCTTCTGATTTAAATTTTTCGGTTATCCAGCCACCTTTGAAAAAACCGTTGGCATTCTCAATTTCTTTTTTTAAATGATTATCCCAATAAACCAGACAAACATTCAAGTTCCCTATGTTGCTGATAAGCGTTCTCAAATTTCCACTCCAGCCACTATTAGTTAATTCTTGCTGTAACCGATAGAACTCAGGATTATCAGCAATAATCAGGGTTTGATTTCTAGATAGTGTCATGTCTGTTTGGTTTATTTCTTTATCTCTATCTTTATCTTTGGTGGAATTTGTCCGGACAATGTCCGGGACATTGTCCCATTTATCGCAAGTGAGTAATTTTCTTTCTATTTCTATCTTTGCCCGATATGTAGCTTTTCTTTCAGCTTCAGTGCTGCTATGCCCTATAAGCAACTCAATATCGATCATATACATTTTTCCTGATTCAAATACCTCAAGAGCCTGTACTGATTTAAAGTAATTAACAGCTTCTTTAATCACTTCTTCCCGATGACCTGTAACTATTGATAGACTCTTTACATTGTAGGGAATTCCGTCTTTAAACATTAGTTCTCCCCTGCGTGACAAGGATAGAAGGCAGAGCTTGAGGAAAATAATCTCATATTCGTAACCGTGATTATTGCTCTCCAGGAGTTTCATCTCAGGGGAATTAAAGAAATCTTCTTTCAACTTGAGATAGTAGAATTTTCTGGTATCGCTCATTCTCCAACTCCGAAATTTATTTTGCTATACTTCTTCTTGACTCAATAAAGTTCCTTAAGTCAGAATCTAAAACCCCAATGGCTTTCTTCCCGATTTGGACAATAGGAAGTTGCGCACGAACAAGAATTTTATTATTTACCTTTTTCGGTCTGATAAGCCGATCTACTTCACGAAGAGAAATTCCAAGGATTTTTGGGATTTCGACTCTTCTTATAATCCTTGGAAAAGCTGGTTCTTTAATGGGGTTGAGTTTCTGTTGAATAGCATCTTGAAGTTCTTCTTCGGATATATTCACATCCGCCTGGAGAACCATTCTTGCGAGTTTGAGATTTTCTGTCTTGATGTTCATTTACTGCCTCTCTTTTTAAAGATTTGTTGTTTTGGCGACTTTTGCGGGTCGTTGGCAGTAAAAATAGGAATAGAGGCATCATGTTAGTATGTTTTGCCTCATCTTCGATAAACTTCGGAATTATTCCGATATGTTGATCAAAGAATTTGAGTGTAAGAAATCAATACTTCAGTTATCTTCGGTAATTTTAGAGAAGTGCAGATGTCAGGCGCCTTCAGCAAAATTAATATTTTTTTGAAAATTATAGTAATTTCCCAAGCTTCTTTTCGTTTTTACTAAATCAAGCGCGGGAGATAAAAGCCCTAATTCTATCATTTTCTTGATGGCATAAATCTGTGCAGAATTAGCGCTGTATGTTGCATTGCTGGTTTTCCCATCCTTATGAATCACATTACTGGAGACAAGTTCTTTGATATTTATCTTTAGTCCAGGAAGGACAATGTCAAAATAAGCTATAAGCTGCTCTCTAGTCCAACTGCATTCGTGTTTCAAATTGAACTTTGCTTTGTATAATGCCTCAATTTGCGATCTAGTGTAGGGAATGCCCATATAATCCTGGATGATGTCAATGCCCATTAGAATCTGTTTAGTATTTTCTTTAAATGTCCCAGAAAACCTTATCGATTCCTCTTTAAAAGATAATATTTGTTCAGCAAGGAAAATTGTTTGTTTATCGTTTTCAGAAATCAGAATTCTAATATTTTCTACTTTTCTGTTGGTATCTGTGGTTATTTCTTCTATATCGGAAAGCTTAGATTCTATTGTCCCATGTTGAGAGGTGGTGCTGACTATTAGCTCTTTGGTTAAGTCAATTCCTTTTTGATGATGATCTTTTATTTTTAGGAAGAGAAATCTTATTAGGTAAACAAGTGTCACCATAAAGAGCAATAGGCTGCCAATAATAGAAATAGAAAGATCGTCAATTCTGACGGACTGGTGTTCCAAAAGCTTGGCTACAGATACTGCAAGTGTTATTGCTGATAATAAAAATAAGATAATGTGTGAGGCTAATAGGTATATCCACTCTCTGTCCGAAAGCATAGTTTTCATATGAATACTCCTCCTATATCCCTTTTCTTGTATTATTATTTAGTTTACACTCATATTGACTGTTTACAATATGTATACAATGTTATGAATTAAAGACACAAAATGCCATATAATGACAAGTGTATTAAAAATAATAAAAAGAAGCTATTTTGAGGCTAAATTAGGGTGAATAAATGGTCGGGATGGAGAGATTCGAACTCTCGACCTTTTGACCCCCAGTCAAACGCGCTAACCAGGCTGCGCTACATCCCGATAATTGATGCTGAGTAACTTATGCTAATATTTTATTTATTTATTAAATATTATTACCTGTCTGAATACCTAGATTCAAAAAATCCCAGGAATTCCAAAAGCTACTACTATTAAATATATTCAAAGAACAGAACTAACATAAAACCCATCTCCTGATATTTCAATAAGGCTCATAGGCTACTTTACAACAGAAAATAAAAACCTAATCTAAAGACCTAATACGAGAAGCTAATTTATTCAATAAAAATGCACGCGCTAATGTGTTTGTTAATCCAACCTCCTCAACCTACCCAAACCCTACTTTGGAACTAATTATAGTTTGGGACACCAGGAAAAACTAACCTCATAGGAGCCACTCTGTTACATTTTTTCTTCCCTTTCCATGTTCAGGATATGGGGGAAGAAAAACATCGCTCTAATTGCACGGAATTAACTATTCTCTCTTTTTTAAGATTTTAAGCGATGTTTCCGCTCAAACACTTTAGCCTCATATTTAGCAGTACATCTATCTTGCTATACTAAAAATGAGGTGTTTTGAACTCTATATTCAGTCGATATTTGCCCCAAAGTCTTTTGTTCTTTAAGAGCCTCTATCGCCACCTGTGCCTTGAATTCCTTGCTAAACCTTCTTCTTGTCTTTCCCATTGTGTAATCCTCATTTTTGATTTTTAACTTATTTCGGATCACACCTTATTCAATATATATTTTTGTCCTGTTTTCGGGGTCCACCATACTTTTATAGATACCATACCTATTGTAAAATCTAAAATGATTGGGTATGATAATAGTCACATCGGACAATCAGCATAATTTACGACAGTTGTCAGATGATATACTGGCTAATACAGCTTAGGCCAGTTATTTTTATTTAAAGTGTAGTATAAATATCTTATCTCAGGCGAAGCCGGATTTAATTCAAAGGCCTTATTTATGAGTCTTACTGCATCACTATTATTAGCGTTTTCCGCTTCAAAATAAAGAGAATCAGCTGCTATAATGTCTTTTGGGTATATAGCCTTAAAAATAACAAATCTATTCTGGCTTGAACTTTCCTGACCATCAAGCTGGTAAAAGTAAGTTAGAGTTTCTGGTCTATTGGAGAAAAGATAAACCGGAGCTGTTTTCTTTATAATCTCTGCATTAGCTATATATCTTGTACTCCATGGATGCAGAAATTTTTCCTTTATTTCTCCATTCATCATTCCTTTGTCAAATATGAAGTATTCTACTGTATATCTCTTACAAAACTCCATGAATCCGTATTCAGTGCCATGATACATAAGATTCAAATATTCTTCCACAGCATCTCTAGCGCCTTTCATCTCAAATTTGGGCTGAAGGACTATTCTTGCTCCACAATAAGCTTTCAACATCGGCGACAAGGTAAAATCCGAAAGAATAATCTTATTTTTAACTGAAAAAGAGTTTAGTTCTCTAATCAGGGCAAGCTGAGATTTGCAGTCATCATTATATACCCTTTCCATATTCATAAAATAGAAAAAATCAGATGTAGTCAGTCCTAATAGAATAAGTAATAGAATCCATCTAATAAAACTTTTGCCAAATGCCCTGCAAAATACTTCTGCAAAAACAATTATTGATATACAAATAAAAGGAATCGCCAAAGCATGAAATCTAACCATAAAAGTAAAAAGCATAAAAAAGAATACAGCGAAAACTATAGGCATTAGCAATGAAGAATTGAGGCGATTTCTTACCTTTCGGAAAGTCAACACGATCAGAGCTAGGATAGCAAAAACTACCATTCCAAAATGAAAAAGGTTCCAATATATAGATTTTGTCGCTGAATGCAGAGCCGGAGTCCATAGGATTCTAGAATCAAAATCCAATAGTGACGGGTCAATGGGCTGAACATTGGCAAATTTAATTTTAGCCAGAAGCAGAGTATAAAAATGAGAATAGTTTCCACTAAAGCCCAAATTCTTAATAACCATAAACCATAAGAGCAATAAAACGACAAGCGCCGCAAAAGATAAGGCTATTCTGGCAAAAGGTCTCTTGTTTCTAAACCCTAGCGCAATCAATAGTGAAGGAATTACTACAACCACTAATGGAGAATAAATTAAGTTGTGTGAGAACAAATATGGATTAAATAATCCGCAAATAATGCATGCTATAAAAACAACTACCCATGCCCTAAACTTTAGGGCACTGCTACGCTTGCTGAAAATTGCAATAATAAGCTCATATATCCCCCATAATGAAAAACAAAGCTGAGTCATATCCCACGAGACAAGCGCTAATGCCACTCCTAAAAAAAGCAAAAGGAGTTTAACTTTTTTGGGATTTCTAAGCACATACCAATAGTAAGATACAAAAGTAAAGAGAATTAATGCAATGGCAAAATTTTCTCTTATAATGTCCTGCCCTGTAGCTCTGGCAATTGCCGCAGGAGCTACGGCAAAAAGTAATCCTCCAAAAATAGAAAAAAGTAGCGAGGAATTAAGGAGAAGAAGCCAAATAAAAATCAAACCTGCTGACAGACTTATCCATAACCTTAACTGAACTCTAATCCAGCTAACAAAGTCAGTATTTATGTCGTAGTCTGAATTATTGGCGCAGAAACTGCCTTCAGTATTTTTTTTAAAAGAAGAAAAAAACTCTTTTACTCTATATCCATAGCCAAGAAAATATTCCAAGCTTATAGACATCTGAGAATCAGTGGAAACTTCTTTTTGCCCAACCAAAGACTTATCATATTTAGCCAATCTTCCATCTTTGGCAATATCCCAGCTGTATGAGTACATCATTGCGCACTCCAGGGTAAAAGGCATAAATTCCTGGTATTTCAAAGATTCTCTTGCGCAGTCATAACTTCTTGTTAAAAAAGCAACTAAATATATAGCAAAAAACATTGCTAAAATAAAAATCTTCCGCAGGAATTTATTGTCGGGCAACAGGCAAAAATCCAACATGATTAGTCTATTTCTTTTCTCATTCGTGATGGTAGGATACCAAGCTCTTCGCGATATTTAGCGACAGTTCTTCTTGCTACAGGAATTCCTTCTTCATTAAGTATTTTAGCAATATCATCGTCGGAACATGGAGAATTTTTATTTTCTTCATCTATGATATTTCTGATCTTTTCCATGACTCCACGACTTGATATCATATCTCCATCTGAAGACTGAAACCCTGCAGAAAAGAAATATTTCAAAGCTATTACACCTTGCGGAGTTTTTGCAAACTTATTGGCGACTGCACGACTAACAGTAGTTTCGTGCATACCTATTTTATCAGCAACTTGTTTCATAGTTAGAGGCTTAAGGCAAATACTGCCTTTCTCTAGAAACCCATGCTGCACATCAACTATTACTTCGGCTATCTTTCTGATTGTATCTCGCCTTTGTTCTATGCTCTTAATGATGTTATTGGCCGATTGGATTTTTTGTTTAATATATTCTTTGGCTTCGATTGAATAGTCGGGCGAATAAAGCATCTCGATGTATCTGTCGGCAATTTTGAGCCTGGGTTGGTACTGTTTCTCGAAAACTACTACGAAATTATCGTCTTCTTTCTCTATTCTGAGTTCAGGGACAACAAAGATTGATTCATCAACATTACTCAACTGAGAATAGGGATATGGATTAAGTTTTTTTATTTCAGATATACATTGTTTAACTTTTTCTATTGGCTCGCTAATTTTCTTTGCTATCTGAATAAGTTGATTTGATGCAATCTCTTCAAAAAAGTCCATTATAAGTTTTTCATAAATATCTTGTTTAATACCTTTTCTTCTCAATTGAAGAAGCAAACTTTCTTTTACATCTTTAGCCCCAATTCCAGGCGGCTCAAGCCCTTTTACTATATCGAGAGCTTTATGCATTTCCTCTATCCCAACTCCGGCAATTATAGCCAAATCACCAAGTGCACATTTGAAGAAACCTTGTTCATCCAAACTACCGATAATTAACTTGCAAAGCTCATTTAATTTATTATTTAAAGACAAAAAGTTGAGCTGAGAAGCTAAGTCTTCTTCAATGGTTTCACAATTGAGGAGAGAACTAAAAAAGTAGTCTCTTTTTTCTTCATCGCTGGAATAGGTAAAATTCTGATTTCTTGCTATCATGGATTCATTATTATCTAAATTAAAATCCACAGCTCCTAAATTATCATCGCTCAAATCTTCGGCTTCTATTCGACCCGACTCAAAAAGAGACTTATCATTGTTAACTTCTCGCTGGTCAATATTGTCAGACTCATCAATATCATCTCCATTTACTGGAAACTCATCGCTATCCATTAATGAAGGCTCTTCCTGCTCCAATACCGGGTTAGTTTCTAGCTCGTGGTTAACTTTTGTTTGAAGCTCAAGAACAGGTGCCATTAGAATGTCCAATGACTGTATCTGAGTAGCGCTTAGAGTTTGCTCTTGTCTTAAAGATAGATTTTGTGTGAGCCTGAAGTCTTGCATTGTTTGTATCAGAAATTTACAGTTTCGTATCTATTCTAATATATCCTTGAAAGGAAAAATTAAACACCCTGATTATTGATAAGAAAATGCATTAGGCTAAAATCAAAGAATCAAAACCTATCTAAAAAACTATAAGAGGTGCAATAAATGAAATTAAATTACAAAATATTAGCATTTATACTGATAACTTTTATCGTTATTTCTACCCAGAAAATCCAAGCAAATGATTCTATTAACCAAAATAATTGGACTATATTCCAGTTAGGCATATACCCATCATTCCCATTGTCCGAGGATATCAACAATGTTTCTGGACTCAAGTTCGGGCTTCCAGTCTCATCAGGTCCAACAACAGTTGATGGAGTTGAACTATCAGTATTTGGAAGTGCGACCGACTATGTTAACGGAGTTCAGATTGCGCCTCTTGCCAATCTTACCAATAATATAGATGGCGTGCAAATAAGTTTGATAAACTGCATAAGAGAGAATTCAGCCAGCCTGAATATAGGTCTAATAAATGTCGCCTACTTCAATACTTCAGGGCTACAAATAGGCGGATTTAATATGACAGGCAAGGAAACCACTGGCATACAGTTGGCATGCTATAATTTCTCAGAAACTCAAAGTGATGGAGCTCAATTGGGTATTTTGAACATTGCAAACAAGAAAGGTCTTCAGTTTGGCTTGATAAATATTATTAAAGATAGTTATATCCCTTGTCTGCCTCTCTTCAACAATTATTAGGCTATCGCTTGCGCAATCTGTCTCTGAGAACCATATAAATACCCAAGACTATTGCAAAGATTTCAGCTCCGATAAAAACTGAATTTTCCTTGGTTATTTCAGCGCTTTCAGAAATGTTGACTAAGACAAAGTTTGTAAAACCAAATACAAAATAGTTAAAAATCAAAAAGATAATGGCCGAAACTATAACACAGTAAATTATTTTTAGGAAAAAGCCTGAAAAGAACTTACTCACTTTCATTGAGGGAGATTCAGTTCCTGAAGATGATATTCTTTTTCTTTTAAACATAATCTTAGTTTCTCTTATTTAATATTTTCTCTTAAGCAAAAGGTGAAATTTCTTTCATCGCCTTCGGAATATAATTAATAATATCATCCGCTGTTGTTCCCCTTACGCCATAATCTATTTCAGCTAATTCCCCTGCGCAACCATGTAAATACACAGCAAATACCGATGGTTCAAATACATCATTAATAGAATTAGAAATAAGCGCTCCAATTATGCCGCTTAGCACATCACCGCTTCCAGCCGTAGCAAGGGCGGCCGACCCTGAGCCATTAGCATAAGATGTTTTACCATATGAAGAAGTAATGGTTTTATTCCCTTTGCAAACTAGTGTTCCTCCCAAAACTTCGGCAAGTTCTTTGGCAAAAGTAATCCTATCATCTCCTACATCAACCCCAAAAGCCTTAGCTAGACGCAATGCCTCGCCATGATGTGGCGTGAAAACAAAGTTATCGTATTTCTTTAGTATATTTGGATTCAGAGCAATCAAATTCAGTGCATCAGCATCAAAAACTACTCTTTTGCCTGATTCAATAACAGTTTTTAGTATTTCTATATTGGCCGTATCTGAGGCCATTCCTGGCCCAATTACTATGGAACTGTGTTGTTCTATTAGTGAGATTATTTCAGGCATAGACGAACTGCAGAAAATACCTTTATTAGCGTCTTCGACTCTCCTTATTATCAATGAATTGCAATTGCAGTTTACTTTGACTGTCTTAGGAATTGCAACAGTAACCAACCCTGCGCCCGAACGCAAAGCTGCCAATCCTGATAAAAACGGGGCGCCGGTATAATATTTGCTTCCGCCGATGATAAGAACACTGCCTTTTAATTTTTTATGAATATTACATGGAATTCTTCGCAAGAATTTACTGGCTAAATCTTTTGAATATAAATTCAAGTCTGACTCAATTTTATCAATAAATTCGCTTGAAATACCTATATCCACGACTTTGATTTTGCCTGTATTATCAACCCCATTTTTAATAAAAAAACCTCTCTTGGGAAGAGCTATTGTTATGGTCAAATCTGCTTTAATACCAGTGCCAATCCCATTCGTTGCATTTAGGCCTGATGGAACATCAATTGCGATAACGACTTTATTTTGTCTGTTTACTACTTCAATCCAATTCTTATACAGGCCTTTAAGTTCTTCTCCCTCAAACCCTGTCCCAAGAAGTCCATCTATTATCACATCGCCTTCAAAAAAATCTGAATTATTTAAAGTTTCTTTTACTGCAAAGTTAACACTACTATTCATCCTTTGAGCGTAGTATTTCGTATCGCCGGAAAGTTTATCTATCCCGCAGATAGCAAAAACTATTATATTAAGATTAAACTTCTCATAAAAATAGTTTGCCGATACATAAGCGTCTCCGGCATTATTTCCCTTTCCTGCAAGTACGACAACCCTTTTAAAATGCTTGGAGCAAAAAGTATTGATAAACAACATTGCCGCCTCTGCAAACCCAACTCCTGCTCGCAGCATCAGTTCTTTTCCGTCAACTTGTCTTGATTTTATTGTAAGCTCATCAAGTTCTCTCATCTGGGCTGAACTTACTACTTTCATAATGTGCTCCACTTAAGTAAACATAAAAAAAAGCTACTACAATCATGCGACTATAGTAGCTTACTATTTAGCCTATTCTTACTGTTATTCTTCAGGAATATTAACTACTGTTCCTGATTTAGGTTGAGTATCGCCTGCTATAGAAGGATTAACTTTTTTGAGATCTTCTATGCTTACTCCGTACATGTCGGAAATGGTCTGCCATGTATCACCGTCTTTAACTGTGTGCGGCAGATAATTTGAAGTCGGAGCAGGAGCAGCAGCGGCTGTAGAAGCAACAGCAGAAGTTACTGGAACGCTTTGAGCTACTGCAGGCGTTGAAGGAATTTGAACAGCCTGAGCCGAGGAAACTTTTGTTCCACTTGTTGCTTCCTGAGATGTTTGATTAATAAGGTCGTTAGTCTGATTTAAAGCCTGCTTAACAGGTGCTGCAGAAGCAGCTGATTCATTTTTTGCTATTTTCTTGTCTGCAACTACAGTTGACGACTTACTTCCTGGTATTATTAGTTTTTGACCAATCTTTAATGAAGCTTTTTCATCAAGCCCGTTCGCTTCAGCAAGTTTTTTTGTACTGATATGGTTTTTCTTTGCAATAGTCCATAGAGAATCACCACTCTTAACTGTATAAGCAGCACCGGAAACGGACGCTGGTGATTTATCGCTTGCTGTTTTAGCTGTTGAATTGACGGTTTTATCAGATGACGGAACAGAAGAGATTGCTCTTGGTACTGCTAAACCTGCAGGAGGAATTTGAAGAGATTGCCCGACTTTAACTGAGCTCTTAGGATCAATGTTATTATAAGCGGCGAGTTCGTTTACGCTTACATCAAACATTTTGGCAACTTTCCATAGTGAATCACCTTTTTTAACAGTATATTTAACCAGAGACACTGGCGCTGTCTGAGTCACTGGAGATGAAAGCTGAACGGTCTCTGTAGAAGAAGACAACGATTCTTCTACTTGACTAGGTGAGGCCAACTGATTAGCATTATCAGGAGGATTTAAACTCGGAGCTGGAATATCTCCATTGTCCTGGAGAATTTGAGTACTGCTACACGCACTTATAAGAAGCAGTAAACTTGACACTCCTGCCAATAAGATTAGTTGTGTTGTTTTAATTTTCTTTAGGGCCTTTTTCATCTATAAATATCTCCTTTTAATTAAATTTTTAAAAACATTTCCTCTTTCAATATAATTCTTGAACATATCCATGCTGGCAAACCCCGGAGATAGCAACACGACATCACCATATTCGGCAGAGTCGCAAGCAGAATAGACAGCTTCTTCAAATGTTGAATAACTATCGTAATTTAACACTTGAAAGAGCAAATTTTCTAGTTTAGTTTTTGATTTTCCAATAATAAATATCTTCTTAATCAAATCACGATACTCCAGAATCGTGGTAAAATCCATTTCTTTATCAAGTCCACCAGCTATCAGACAGACATTCTTGTGCCCTCCAACGGCTTTCAATGCTGCCATCATAGATAAAGGATTTGTTGATTTGGAATCATTTATAAACATAATCCCATTCTTTTTGAGGACAAACTCCAGTCGGTGTTCGCCAACTTTAAAATTCGAAGAACCGTTGATAATTTCATCAGATGAAATCCCCAAAGCTTCGCAAGCAGCAATTACAGCCATAGCATTCTCCAGATTGTGAGGGGAATTGCCCATTAGTCCCAGTTGGTCAAAACTGCAAAACTTATCTTTATTTAGAAAAATTGAGTTCGAGTTTAAAAAATAGTCTGAACTTGTGATAAGTGTAGAAAATGTAATTATTTTGCTTTTAAAATTGCTTACAAAGTTTTCAAGATTTTTGTTGATGATAAGTAAGTTAGTTTCATATTGATTGATAGCTATTTTAAATTTATCATCTCTATAATTTTCAAAAGATCCATGCCAGTCAATATGGTCAGATTCAATGTTTAGTATTATGGCTATGTGTGGGCAAAATTGTTGACAATAATGAAGTTGAAATGAACTAATCTCAAGAACAATATAATCATATTTTTTTTCACTTAAAACAACCTCTGACAAAGGGTATCCTATATTACCAGCCGATATAACACTCTTACCAATATTGCCTAGAATATGTGTGCAGAACTCAGTCGCTGTGGTCTTTCCATTAGTCCCGGTTATTGCTATAATAGGAGTAATGCAATATCTCGAAGCAAACTCTATTTCATTAATGATTGGTACTTTGGCTTCAAGCGATAATTTACCTAGTCTCGACTTTGGACCAACACCAGGGCTCGTAATGATGACATCGCATTTGGGAAGCAGATCTTCTTTATATCCAAGATGAACAAGTATCCCAATCTCGTTTAATACAGTTTTTTGATTTCTAAGAGTTTCATTGTCAGCTTCATCTATAGCAACTACTTCATATCCTTTCTTTACTGCAAGCTTTGCTGCTGATAACCCACTCTTTCCTAACCCTAGAACTAATGCCTTTATTTTATTCTTAAAAACCATAGTATTTTAAATTGACTGTTTGACAATTATAAAAAAAATATTATCTTCTATTCTCTTTTCAAGCGAGCGTAGCTCAGTGGTAGAGCTTCACGTTGCCAACGTGATTGTCGTGGGTTCGAATCCCATCGCTCGCTCCATTTTTTAACCAAATTACTACTTCCTAATTATTGACCATCATCGTCTCTTGGATCTTCTATTTTGCTCTCGGATGAGCTTTTCTATAAACGCTCTTCATGTGCTCTGAACTTATATGCGTATATATCTGTGTCGTACTCAAATTTGCATGTCCCAAAAGCTCCTGAACACTCCTTAAATCAGCACCTGCATCCAAAAGATGCGTAGCAAAAGAGTGCCTGAGTTTGTGAGGAGTAAGAGATGGATCAAAGCCTCCGACTATTAAATAGTTCTTAAAAAATCTCTGAAATGATCTGGCAGAAAGTCTTCCTCCGCTTTGATTTATAAATATAGGCGCATTATTTTTAATATCTGATGTCCATGATTTTCTAATAGACAAATATTCTCTAATTGCTTTTACAGCAGGAGTTCCGAGAGGGCACAACCTTTCTTTCTTGCCTTTACCTCTAAGCTTTGCAAAAGAACTCAGTGTATCAACATCCTGTAAATTTAACCCCAAAGCCTCGTTTATACGCGCACCACAACTATATATCAGTTCAACTATAGCTGAATCTCTTTTCTCTGAGAAAAAAGCACCTGCTTCGCTCTTGACAGTTCCTTTAGCCAGCGCATTTTCCCAATAATTCTGGACAGCATTAAATAGCCTCTCGACTTCTAGCACAGAAAGATATTTTGGCAAGGCTTTGGACATTTTGGGTGAATCCACAGAAGCAAAAGGATTTTGAACAATCACATTTTCTCTTGCCATAAACCTATAAAAACTCCTCATGGAAGAAAGTTTTCTATTCATAGATCGTTTGGAGCATTCAGTAGTCTGACATTCAACAATGTAATTTCTTACATCGTAAACATTTATAGAAGCCCAATCATATGGGGATGGAATTTGTTTAAAATGTAATCTAATGAATTGTTTAATATCGAGATAGTAACTATTAACTGTATGCGGCGACGACTGTTTTTCATTTTTCAGAAAGCTGATAAAACCGGCAAGGTGTCTATCTATAAATTCGCTAGTCTTAGTATTTTCGAGCTTTCGAGACATAATTAAAAAACGCGAATTAAAGTGGCAACCCCGTAAGGATTCGAACCTCAACTAAATGGACCAAAACCATTTGTGCTACCGTTACACCACGGGGTTGTGTAAAACGAGCTAATAAGTTATATACAAATGATGATATTTCCAGTAAACTTAAAAATCTTTTTAACAAGTCAAAACTCAACTTAGAATTTGACAGGGTACTCTTTATTCAAAAAAAAATCTAGTTTAGGCCAGATACTCTTTAACATAGAGCGATGTTCTTCCAATACAGAAAAATAAATGCTGTACCTTTGACCAAATGGAATTTTATTCCGTTCAACATCATGTAAATATTCTTCAATTTCCGAGTTAATCTGATCTGGAAATTGCCTGCCAGCAAGGGCAATTTTTCTTAATTGCGAGTTTAATGCCTCATCAATTTGGCTACTGCTATACCCGTATTGGGTTAATATGGAAATTAAAAAACCATATTTATTTGCAAGGCTTAAAGGAATTTTATTTATATACTCATTCAATATAGCTTTGCCGTGCGGTAAATCCATAATAGCTAAAATAAGGATTTCGGATACTTCAAAATAATACAGTTCAAATAATAAGCCATCAACAAGTTCAGTATCAAAATTTATAATTGCCTCTGCCGAAAGATGACTGCCATTTGACAACAACATTTTTGCAAAAGGGAAGTCTTGTTTTTCATTCACTCCTCTATCTAAATTATTTCTAACAAAAAACCAGCATCCCTCAGTAATCCAACTCCTATTTAACGAATCATAACTCTGAGGAGTATATTCAGTCAACATCATGTGAATAAGAAGGTTTTTCCTAAAAGAATTTTCTCTTTCCGAAATGAGCCTATAGTTTAGAAAAACAGTCAATAAATTTTTATTGCTGTTTATTTCAAATTTAATTTCCTCTAAACCTTCGATTATATTCACCTTGATTATAGTTTTTGGAAATTCTTTGCCAAGAAGTTGGTTTAAGTAGAAGGACTCTGTATAAATTATTTTTCTAATTTGATAATCTGTGAAGTTATCATCTTTCGAGCAAATAATAATATCCGATACAAATTTATTTTTTGACGCATTTAGTGAAATTGAAATTATGAAGATGATTGATAAAAGGGAAAGAGAGATTCTTTTCATGGAAAATTAAACCCTTTAGATGCACATTTTCACTATAATTTGGATGATGTCATCAGAGGTTATCACATTCAGACATTTGTAGTCTTTTCTAGGGTTAATGCATCTTCTGCTAAAACATGGGGAGCAGTTTTGTTTTTTTATAGCTACAGCCCAGTTTTTGCTTAATGGCCCTGTTGCATAAGGGTCTGTAGAACCGAATATTGCTACACCTTTAATATCAAGCGCTGATCCTAAATGCATTATTCCGCTATCATTGCAGATACATAGCTTTGAATTCTTTAAAATATAAAGAAGTTCTTTCAGATTGGTTTTTCCAGCCAAATTCAAAATCTTAGAAGGATTAAGTCCATTAGCAACATCTTTAGCAGTATCACACTCATTTTTCGCTCCTAAAATGATGACTTTGCCTTTCATTTCTTCTATCCAGTAACGGCAAACCTGATTATAGCTTGTTGAACTCCATCTTTTTGCAGGGCCATAGGCTGCACCAGGAGCAACGACTAGCGTGTTATGATCTGAAAGAAAATTAGAAACTCCTTCAATTCGTATCTCTGATGCTTCAAGTAATTTAAATTTTGGGTATGTTCCATCCCATTTCTCGGCGCCAAGCTCGTAAAGCATTTCAAGATATTTATACGACTGATGTTCTTTTGAGTAGCCCTTTGCTTCATGCCATTTAACAGGGAAACCTTTTGTAAGGAAAATATTTCTTAAACCGTTGGAAGCTCCAAAAACTTTTGGCACACATTTCCAAAAGTAATAAGCAGATCTTAAAGAATTAACGAAAAGAAAACCTATTTCTACATTTAAATTTTTTACTTCCAACAGTTTATTTTTATTCCATACGGAATGCCCGCTGTCAATTTCTATGACTTTATCCACCCACGGAATAGAGTTATAAAGCGGAATTAAATTAGAAGGCGAGACTACATAAAAAGGACTACTTAATGGAATCATCTTTCGAAAGCAACACACTGCTGGGAGAGCCATGATCGCATCTCCTAGCCAATTAGGAGATCTTATAATTATTCCAGACTTTAAAGTTTCAGCCGTCAGTACAAATTTAGAACGCATATCTATTATCTTCTAATTTGACGCTTGACAAGCAGAGCTATCTAACCCTTTTTAATAAGGTATTTGACCAAGATAGCCCAACTCCGAATCCACTTGCTAAGGCAAGCTTAATTGATTTATCATCAAAAATTTTTTCCAACATTATCGGTATGGATGATGATACAGTATTTCCATAAGAAGCAATATCATACATAACCTTCGATTCTTCTAGGGCAATTTTTTTGGAAAGAGCCGTCACTATAAATCTGCTTCCCTGATGAATAAGATATTTATCTACATCTCTAATTGTAAGATTATTCCTTTCAAGAAGCGCCAAAATGTCTTTTGGAACAACTTTGACAGCAAAATTAGCTATACCCCTACCATTCATATATAGGGTATTATTTTCGCATAATAAATCCCTGTAAGAAACTCCACTGGTACCGAAAATAAAATCTTCAGCAATAAAAACAGGATTTTCTGATATAAGAACTACAGCTGCTGCATCTCCAAAAAGAAGCGATGTATTTTTATCAGTAGGATTAATTATTTTTGAATACGGATCGGATGTAAAAAGAAGCCCTTTTTTCATTTTATTAGCAGCCATAAATGACTGTATTATAGAAAGCCCATAAACAAATCCTGAACATCCAAGCGATATATCAAAAGACGCACATTCTTCTTTCAAACCCAGCTTTCCATGGATAATAGCTGATGTTTGCGGAATGCTATAGTCAGGATTCTGGGTAACTACGACCATTACATCAATATCATGATCATTAAATGAAATTTTTTCTTTGAGTTTCTTAAATGCGCTAATGCATAAATCAGATGTATTTTCAGAGTCAGCTTTGATAGCAATCTCTTCAACTCCTATTCTGTCCTTGATAAACTCATCGTTTATATCAAATCTTTCTTTTCTATTGTAATTAGATACCCGCTTTTCAGGGATATAATAAGCGACTTTTTCTATACCTAGCATAGCACAAATCTCTTTTTTAGTTAGAAAACTTTATTATTCATCAACTTTTAACTATTCTAGCTAATTTATCATAATCTTCCACAGTAAAGATGAATTTACTAGAAACAAAAAGCTCCGTGCCGGATAAACGGCTACGGAGCTTAAAAAACATATTTCTATGCTTTACTTTACTTGCCGCTGACAACTCCATGAGTCTTGAATACACGAGTTAGTGAAAATTCACCAAGTCTGTGGCCAATCATATTTTCAGTTACAAATACTGAAATAAATAATTTACCGTTATGAACAGTAAAAGTATGTCCTACAAAGTCAGGGAGAATTACAGACCTTCTAGACCAGGTCTTAATTGATTTCTTTAAACCTGTCTTGTTCATCTTTTCAACTTTATCAAGAAGATGAGCATCTACAAAAGGACCTTTTTTAATTGATCTAGCCATTATTTCTTTCTCCTGCGTTCAACTATAAATTTAGTAGAAGCTTTTTTCGGTGTTCTTGTCTTCTTGCCTTTAGCCAACTGTCCCCATGGAGAAACAGGATGACCGCCGCCGCTTGTTCTGCCTTCTCCCCCGCCCATTGGATGGTCAACAGGGTTCATTGCTACGCCTCTTACATGTGGTCTCTTGCCTTTGTAGCGTTTTTTGCCAGCTTTTCCAAGTGTTACATTCATTTTTTCAACATTTCCAACTTGGCCAATCGTAGCTAGGCATTCAATATGAATCTTACGAACTTCGCCACTAGGAAGTTTAACTAAAGCATATTCTCCTTCTTTAGCGCGAAGAGTAGCTACTTGACCTGCTGATCTAGCTAATTTAGCGCCGCTTCCAGGCCTCATTTCGATATTATGAATATTAACGCCTACTGGTATATCTTTAAGTTTTTTTGCATTCCCTGGTTTAATTTCAGCAGTATCGCCGCTTAAGACAGATGTTCCTACTATAAGTCCCACAGGAGCAATGATATATCTTTTTTCCCCATCAACATAGTCAACTAAAGCTATATTCGCACTTCTGTTTGGGTCGTACTCTATCGTCTTGACAGTTCCTGGGATTCCAAACTTATCTCTCTTAAAGTCAATTTGTCTGTATCTTCTTTTATTACCGCCTCCTCTAAATCTGGTGGTAATATGCCCTTCATTATTCCTTGCGCCAGTGCTTCTTATACCCTTAGTCAATGACTTTTCAGGCTTAGTGGCTGTAATCTCAGCATAATCAAGAACGGTCATATGACGAAGGCTTGGTGTCAATGGTACAAAACTTTTCAAAGCCATAATCTCTTACCTATTATTTAAACTATTTCTATAGTACCTTCAGACAGAGTAACTACTGCTCTTTTTGACTCAGAAGTATAACCCTGCTTTGGAGACCTTTTACCCATTCTTTTTGGCTTTCCAGGACGGATAAGAACATTTACGCTCTTAACTTTAACTCCACTGTAAATAGCCTCAACTGCATGAGCAACATCAATTTTTGTAGCTTTTTTATCTATTTCAAAGACATATTTGCCAGCGTCTTTTTGAGCTAAGCTCTTTTCGCTCACAAGCATTGTCTTTACTATCGAATATGGATTAAACATTTCTTGCTCCTATCTCAGTTAGTTTTGGCGATAAAATCTTTAATTGTTTCTTCAGTGAAAAGAATTGTATCGCACAGAAGCATCTGATATACATTCATTGAATCAACTTTTACCAATAGAACATTAGGTAAATTTGCTGAAGCCTTAAGTGTGTTCTCAGAGAAATCCTTAACAGCTACAAGAACTTTCCCGTTATTGAGATTAAGCTTTTCAAGCATTTCAACGAAGTTCTTTGTCTTGCAATCTGCAAGATTAAGATTATCGATTAAAGTGATTGCACCTTCATTGATCTTTTCAGAGAATGCTCTTTTGAGGGCAAGCTTTCTAACTTTCTTATTCACTTTCTTGAAGTAAGTACGAGGATGAGGACCAAAAGCTACACCGCCGCCGACAAATATAGGACTTCTGGATGAACCAGCTCTAGCTCTGCCTGTTCCCTTCTGTCTCCACGGTTTAGCTCCGCCACCACGAACCATTGCGCGAGTTTTAGTTGATGCTGTTCCTGCTCTGAGCCCGGCTCTGTAAGCAACGATCACATCTTGAACAGCCTGTTCGCCTTTTTCCAATTCCACCCACTGATCTTGAATTATAAATTCACCAACAGGAGCGCCGTTTTTATTAAAAATCTTAAGATTTTTATTCATAATATTTTATATCCTCTCTTAAGCTGAAGGTTTTTTTCTAGCTGTACGAACTAAGAGGACTCCGCCATTCGGACCAGGAACTGCCCCTTTAATGAAAAGCAAGTTATCTTCTTTATCAACGCGCATTACTTGAAGATTCTGAACTGTGCAGTTGACATTTCCCATATGACCAGGGCGTCTCTTGTTTCTGTCAACTTTTGCAGGCCATGTACGCTGTCCTGATGATCCAGGTCTTCTTGTCCAGCCACCGCCGTGGGAAGCTCTACCGCCGGCAAATTTATAGCGCCTTACAACGCCTTGGAAGCCTTTGCCTTTTGTGGTACCGTAAACATCCACGAATTCACTTTCTTTGAATTGTTCAACTGTAAGCAATGAACCCAATTCGAACTTAGCGTCCTTTTCAATTTCAAATTCACGGATAACCTGTGGCGGATTAGCATCTCTTCCGCTTTTTTTGCAATGCCCTTTAACAGCTTGGCTAACATTCTTAGCTTTCCTTTCCCCATATCCAACCTGAAGGGCTGAATACCCGTTTCTCTCTTCTGTCATCTGGTCAATGACAGTACATGGTCCAGCTTGAATAACTGTAACAGGAGTTACTTTCCCTGTCTCATCATAAAGCTGTGTCATACCGACTTTTTTGCCGATTAGACCTTTCATTTTTTCCTCCTTAAGGCACATACTTATCAAATAGATTAAAGCATTGGTGCCGATTAATAAATTAGAATCCAACCTTTATAGAGATATCTACTCCTGAAGGCAGATTCAGCTTCTTCAATTCATCAACTGTTTTAGCTGTAGGATTAACTATATCCATCAGTCTTTTGTGTGTTCTTGTTTCAAATTGATCCATCGACTTCTTGTCAACATGGGGAGAGCGGTTAACTGTAAGTCTCTCGATTCTCGTTGGAAGGGGAATTGGACCAGCGACTACTGCTCCGGTTCTCTTCGCTGTACTGACAATGTCTTTTACGGATTTATCCAAGACTCTATGATCAAAAGCCTGAAGACGAATCCTTATGCGTTGTTTTGCACTTTCTTTTGCACTCATTTATTATTCTCCAATATTTGTTCTTGAATATTATTTGGTACTTTAGCAAAATGACATGGCTCCATTGAGTAAGAAGCGCGTCCCTTTGAGATAGATCTAACTGCTGTGGCATAACCGAACATTTCAGCTAGAGGGACATGAGCTGCTATTTTTGTTTCATGGCCAGCTGTATCAAGTTCTACAATGCTTCCGCGTCTGCTTGATACATCGCCTATTACATCCCCCATGTATTCTCCAGGCGTCACAATCTCTAGTTTCATTACCGGTTCAAGCAATATAAGCCCTGCTTTTTTTGCAGCCTGTTTGACAGCCATAGAACCTGCGATTTTAAATGCCATTTCAGAAGAGTCAACAGGATGATAAGAACCATCTAAAATATTAACATGGAAATCTATCAGTGGATAACCTGCAAGAACACCATTTTTAGCAGCTTCCAAAATACCTTTCTCAATTGGCTTAATATATTCTCTAGGAATATTACCGCCAGTTACTTTATTTTCTATCGTAACACCATGTCCACGCTCTTGTACAAGTATCTCAAGAATAACATGTCCATATTGTCCTTTACCGCCAGACTGTCTAACGAATTTAGTGTCAGCTTCTGCATTTGAGCTGATAGTTTCTCTGTAAGCCACTTGCGGTTTACCTGAATTAGCGCCGACTTTAAATTCTCTGACCAATCTATCCATTATTATATCAAGATGAAGTTCACCCATTCCTGAAATAATAGTCTGCCCTGTCTCTTCATCACTTTTTACAACAAAGGTAGGATCCTCATCGGAAAGAGCCCCTAATGCATTATATAGCTTATCTCTGTCAGCTTGAGTTTTAGGTTCAACAGCAATAGATATTACTGGTTCCGGGAAATTCATAGCTTCCAAGACTATCCTGTCTTTTTCAAGACACATCGTATCGCCTGTAGTCACATCTTTAAGCCCAACTGCGGCGGCAATATCTCCACTGTAAATAGTGTCTCTTTCTTCTCTTGAATTAGCATGCATCTGAAGAAGCCTGCCAAATCTTTCTGTTTTTCTGGTACGCGGATTATAAATAGTCATCCCAGTCTTTGCAGTGCCGGAATAAACTCTAAAAAAGGTAAGTTTACCCACATAAGGGTCATTCATTATTTTAAATGCCAATGCTGTAAAGGGCTCTGTATCTCCAGCATGAACGCTCTTTTTCTCATCTGAATCAGGATCTTTCCCTTCAATACTCCATATATCAAGCGGAGATGGAAGATATTCAACTATGGAATCAAGAAGAAGTTGAACTCCCTTATTTTTAAAGGATGTGCCGCAAATTACAGGGACAATGCTCCCACTTACAACTGCATCTCTCAATGCTTTTCTAATAAGAGCAGTATCAGGCATTTTGTCATTAAGAAACAACTCCATTATCTCGTCATTAAACTCGGATAAACATTCAACTAGATAATTTAAGTATTCATCAACTTTTTCTTCATATTCTTTTTTGTAGCCTTCTTCTTCCCTGACAACTGAGCCAAACTCATCACCATCAAAAAAGTAGGACTTCTTGCCAATGATGTCTATCATTCCGGCGAAGTCGCCTTCCTGACCTATCGGCACATGAATCGGAACTGCTGTAGCATTCAACTTTGTCCGCATTTCTCTTACGACTTTTTCAAAATCTGCCCCAGTCCTATCCATTTTATTAACAAAGGCAATTAATGGAACACTGTATTTTCTTGCCTGTCTCCAAACTGTTTCTGTCTGAGGTTGAACCCCGCCTACAGCGCAAAAGACGCTAACTGCTCCATCAAGAACTCTAAGCGACCTCTCGACTTCAGCAGTAAAATCCACATGCCCTGGAGTATCAATAATGTTTATCTTGTGATTTTTCCAAACACATGTAGTGGCAGCTGAGGTGATTGTAATTCCTCTTTCCTGCTCCTGGATCATCCAGTCCATTGTGGCTGTGCCCTCATGAACTTCGCCCATTTTGTAGTTAACGCCAGTATAGTAGAGTATTCGCTCAGATGTAGTAGTTTTTCCTGCATCAATGTGAGCAATGATACCTATATTTCGTACATCAGAAAGAGGATGTTTTCTTCCTTCTAACTCTTTGTATTCTTTTTTTCCTGTTGCTTTTGCCATTTTATTTCATTTATCCTAAAAATATTACCAACGATAATGGGCAAAAGCTTTGTTGGCCTGAGCCATTTTATGTGTATCATCTTTTTTCTTTACTGCAGAACCTGTGTTATCAAAAGCGTCAAGAAGTTCAGCCGCCAAAGCTTTTTGCATTGGAATGCCTTTTCTTCCCTGTGAATAGGTGGTAATCCACTTCATAGCAAGGCAGACCTGCCTTTCCTGTTGAATTTCAATTGGCACCTGATAAGTTGCCCCGCCAACTCTTCTGCTTTTTACTTCAAGCCTTGGCTTTGCATTCTCTAAAGCCTGTATAAAAACTTCTAGAGGATCCATATCTTTTTTCTTTTTTTTGATCTCATCAAAAGCGCCGTACACAATTCCTTGTGCAGTGGATTTCTTGCCTCTCTCCATAATTTCATGAACCAAGCGTGCAACAAGTTCACTGTTATACTTAGGATCGGGAGTAATTTCCCTTTTTTCTGCTCTGTGTCTTCTCATCCTTAATTTCCCTCGAATATTTTAACTTTTTAATAAGACTTTATGACAAGAAATCTGCCGACACCTTGCGACATCGACAGATCTTATATCTTAAATTCAGCTTAAATTATGCCTTTTTCCCTGGTTTAGCTGTACCTGATGCCTTAGCGCCGCCTGCTGCTTCTGCTTTAGGTCGTTTTGCTCCGTACTTGGAACGGCTGCGCCTGCGTTTTTCTACTCCTAAACTATCGAGAGCGCCGCGAACAATGTGATAACGAACGCCTGGAAGGTCTCTTACACGACCGCCCTTAACAAGAACTACTGAGTGTTCCTGAAGATTATGTCCTTCTCCACCAATGTAAGCTGTTACTTCTTCGCCATTTGTTAAACGGACTCTAGCGATTTTTCTAAGAGCTGAATTTGGTTTTTTAGGAGTTCTAGTAGTAACCTGAGTGCATATTCCTCTTCTCTGAGGACAACCCTCTAAAGCGCGAGCTTTTACTTTCTTGACTTTCCGAGTTCTACCAGTTTTTACTAACTGATTTATTGTAGGCATATTCTTTCACCTGTAAAAAGTTATTTTTTGATAAAGAGCGTTTAATCTATCGTTCTTTAATTCTTATACAAATATTTTTTTAATTTTCCTTGTCAATTGCTAGAATTTCAGCGGCTTTAGCTGTAGCGGCAGTTTGTTCTATTGTCATCTTATCCTGACTCTCTTCTTCAGACTTGAATTCAAGCTCAATTTCCTGTCCAAGTTTGATGACAGTCAGCTCTGTGTATTCGCTACTTCCTGTTCCTGCAGGTATCAAATGCCCTGTAATAACATTTTCTTTAAAGCCTCTTAAAATGTCAACTTTACCTAAGATTGCCGCATCGGCAAGAATTCTCGTGGTGTCCTGGAATGAAGCTGCAGAAATAAAGCTTTCTGTTTCAAGAGAAGCTTTAGTTATTCCTAGCAAGACCGGATCAGCTTCTGCAGGAGTGCCACCATTTTTGACAACTTTCTTGTTCTCCTTGATAAAGTTACGCCTGTCGATTTGTTCACCAGGCAAATACTGACTTGAACCTGCCTCAGTAATTCTAACTTTCTGCAACATCTGTTTAACAATTACTTCGATGTGCTTATCGTGGATTTCCACCCCTTGAGCTCTATAAACCATTTGAACTTCATTTACAAGATATTTCTGAAGTTCCTGAGGTCCGCAAATCTCAAGTAAGTCATGAGGCACAATCGATCCGTCAGTAAGTTTCTGACCCTTTTTTACAATGTCTCCTTTTCTTACTGTAAGATGCTTATGAGAAGGAATTGAATGTTCTTCGATTAAGGTAGGATCTTCCAAGTCATGTATAATCAATTGAATCTTACCTCTTCCCATTCTTCCAATTTCAACTCTACCTGTCATTCTTGCTATTTCTGCAAGTTCTTTTGGTCTTCTTGCTTCAAATAACTCGGCTACACGCGGCAACCCACCGGTGATGTCCTTGTTCTTTGAAAGTTGTCTTGGAAGTCTCGCAATAACAGTTCCTATCTCAATATTGTCATTTTCTTTTACCATTAAGTAGGCGCCGGCCGGCAGAGGATGATGATCAAGTATTTCATCTTCATCATTCAGTAATACAATCTGAGGATGCAGATCTTCTCTGTGCTCCATGACCGTTATTTCTTCAATGCCGCTCGATCTTACTTCGCGATTTAGAGTAATTCCGTCAATCAAGTCTTTAAATTCAATACGCCCTGCTAGTTCGGCAAGAATTGGAATATTGAACGGATCCCATTTTGCAACAAGATCGCCTTCTTTTACTAATTCTTTTTCATTAAAGAATAGCGTAGCTCCGATAAGCAATTCATACTTCTCAATGGTTACGCCTTCGTCGTCTTTAATGCTGATACTTCCTGATTTAACTACTTTTTTAACTTTTTCTTTGTCTTCAATGTACCTCACATTATCGCCGTAATGAACATGTCCTGAAGATTTAGTTAATATCTGAGACTGCTGCATTGCTGCTGAAGCTGTTCCACCGATATGGAAAGTACGCATTGTCAACTGAGTTCCAGGTTCACCAATAGACTGAGCGGCAATTATACCAACAGCATCGCCGGTCGCTGCCATTCTATTGGATGCAAGGTTTTTCCCATAACACTTAATGCAGATACCGAACTCAGTTTCACATGTCAAAGGAGATCTGATTGTAACTTCTTTAACACCCTCTTTATCTATAGTCGCTGCCAGCTCATCAGTTATATAATCATTTACCCTTGCGAAATATTTTCCTCTGCCTTTAGCAGGAATATCCTTAGCGCAGAATCTTCCTTTAATTCTGTCTTTCAAAGGTACAATTTCTTCGCCGGCATCTTTCAATGCGCTTATAAGTATTCCATTTGTCGTGCCGCAATCTTCTTCGGTACAAATTATATCCTGAGATACATCTACTAGTTTTCTAGTCATATAACCAGAATCAGCCGTTTTCAACGCTGTGTCGGCAAGACCTTTTCTAGCTCCGTGAGTACTTATGAAGTATTCCTGTACTTTCAAACCTTCTCTAAAGTTGGAAATAATGGGATTTTCAATAATTTCTCCGGAAGGTTTAGCCATCAATCCGCGCATTCCTGCGAGCTGTTTAATCTGGTCTTTACTTCCTCTGGCGCCTGAATCAAGCATTGCATAAACAGGATTAATCTCACCATCTTTTATTGTTCCTGCTCTAAGTGTTTTGATAAGTTCATCAGCAAGAGTATTAGAAGTTTTACTCCATATATCGATAATCTTATTCAAGCGTTCATCCTGAGTTATAACTCCCTGTACATACTGCTTTTCAATTTTTTCAATTTCAGCGTGTGATTTTTCAATTTCAGCAGGCTTGGACTTAGGCACAATTAAGTCGGCAATAGATATTGAGAAGCCTGATCTTGTAGCATACTCATAGCCAAGCGCCTTTAATGCATCAAGTACTTTAACTGTTTTATTGTGACCAGCATGCGTATAACAATCACCAACTAACTTATTAAGAACTTTTTTTCCTGTAGGATTATTGAAAAACCCTAGTTCGCTGGGCCATACTTCATTAAACTTACATCTTCCTATAGTTGTGATGATATATTTTGACTTTTTATCACCCCAAATTGTATCCTTTCCTATGTCAGGATTTGGGATCTTAACAAAATCATGAATCTTGATGGTTCCATTATCGTAAGCGGCAAGCAATTCAAAATAACCGCCATATATTTTTGGTTTATCAGCCGGTTCAATAGTTGTTGTTAAATAATAAGCTCCCAATGTTATATCCTGTGATGGAGTAGCAATAGGTTTCCCGTTTGAAGGAGAAAAAATATTATTTGGCGCAAGCATCAAAAGTTTGCTTTCGAGTTGAGCCGCCCCGGATAGGGGAATATGAACAGCCATCTGGTCTCCGTCAAAGTCAGCATTGTAAGCTGTACAAACTAACGGATGAATTCTTATTGCTGAACCTTCAATCAATACAGGATTGAATGCCTGAATACTCAATCTGTGAAGAGTAGGTGCACGATTCAATAGAACAGGGTGCCCCTTTGTTACTTCTTCGAGAATATCCCAAACTACGCTATCGCCTCTTTCAATCATCTTCTTGGCGCTTCTTACGGTATGGACATAGCCGCGATCCTTAAGGTGCCTGATGATAAATGGTTCAAAAAGAGTCAAAGCCATCTTTTTAGGCAAACCACACTGATCAAGCCTTAGTTCTGGTCCAACTACGATTACTGAACGGCCTGAATAATCAACACGCTTACCTAATAAATTCTGTCTGAAACGACCACCTTTACCTTTAAGCATATCGCTCAAAGATTTAAGAGGGCGATTCCCAGCACCGGTAATAGCTCTGCCATGTCTTCCATTATCCAAAAGGGCATCAACAGCTTCCTGAAGCATTCTCTTTTCATTTCTTATAATTACTTCAGGCGTCTTGAGCTGAAGGAGATTTTTCAAACGATTATTACGATAAATTACTCTTCTGTATAAATCGTTCAAGTCGTATGTGGCAAACCTTCCGCCTTCCAGAGGAACTAAAGGTCTTAATTCTGGCGGAATAACAGGCAGAACATCTAAAATCATCCACTCAGGTTTAGCGCCACTATTGGTGAAGCCCTCAATCAATCTTAAACGCTTGGCTATTTTTTTCCTTATAGCTCTGCTTTTTGTAGCATACATCTGAGTGCCAAGGTCTTTCTTAAGAGCTTCCATATCAAGTCTCTCAAGAAGCTGTTTTATTGCAGGTGCACCCATATCTGCTACAAATGAACTTGCTCCATAAAGTTCTCTTGCTTCACGATATTCTATTTCACTTAAAGTCTGGGTTACTTTCAATGGGGTATCCCCGGCATCAATAACAACCCATTCTTCATAGTAAATAACTCTTTCAAGAGCTCTCGCTGTCATATCAAGTATTAAGCCTATTCTGCTGGGCATACATTTAAAAAACCATACATGAGAAACAGCAACTGCCAACTCTATGTGCCCCATTCTTTCGCGTCTTACTCTAGAGACTGTTACTTCAACTCCGCATCTATCGCAAGTAACGCCTTTATACTTGATACGCTTGTATTTACCGCAACTGCATTCCCAATCGCGACTAGGCCCGAAAATTCTTTCACAGAACAATCCGCCTTTTTCAGGCTTAAAACTTCTATAATTAATAGTTTCAGGGTTCTTTATTTCTCCATGACTCCATGAACGAATACGCTCCGGAGAAGCAACATTTATCGATACAGCTTCGAAAATATTGTCTTCAACATGTTCGACGCTTCTATTTGACATATTTGTATCTATCATATTAGTAACTCCTCGCTTAGGTTAAGAAAGACTGCTGAGATCTTTTACGACTTGAATATCAAGTCCAAGACTCATCATTTCTTTCATAAGCACATTAAATGACTCAGGACGGCCTGCTTCAAGAACATTTTGACCTCTAACTATTGATTCATACATTCTTGTACGACCAACTACATCGTCACTCTTTACAGTAAGCATTTCCTGGAGGGTATAGGCTGCCCCATAGGCTTCAAGCGCCCAAACTTCCATTTCTCCGAAACGCTGCCCGCCATGCTGAGCTTTACCGCCAAGAGGTTGCTGCGTAACAAGAGAATATGGCCCTACAGACCTTGCATGAATCTTATTAGCAACAATATGGTCTAGTTTTAACATGTATATTTTCCCGACAGTCACTCTTTGGTGGAATTTACTTCCTGTTCTTCCATCAAAAAGATCAACTTTGCCGTCAAATACCCACTTGCCACCTTTATTGACGAAACCCCAATGCATATTTTCGCCATTTTCTTCAGCATATTTTTTATTGGATTTTACGAAAAGATCAACGATTGCTTCTTCTTTTGGTCCGTCAAATACCGGACATGCAACTTTCATTCCTAATATACTAGCTGCCCAGCCAAGATGTGTTTCAAGAATTTGTCCTACATTCATACGGCTAGGTACGCCAAGAGGATTTAATACGATATCTACAGGAGTTCCATCAGCAAGGAATGGCATATCTTCAACAGCTACTATTTTAGCTACAATACCCTTATTCCCATGCCTGCCTGCCATTTTATCGCCAACCTGAAGTTTTCTCTTCGTTGCGATATATACTTTAACTTTCTTAATAGCTCCAAGCTCTATATCATGTCCGCTTTCAAGTGATACAACTGCCTCATCTCTATCTTTTTCAATCTTCTCAATTCTAGGCAGATATTTTTTAGTAATATCATCTATCTGCTTCTTCATTGAGCAATCTTCCATTCTGTAATATCTAATTTTGTTTGCAAGCTTATTTATACCGCTTGAAGTAACTCTTCTATTTGAAGAAATCAGAATCATGTCCTTCTTGGAAGATGAAGTATCGTATATAGGATGAGTTAATTTTTCCTTAAGCATAATATCTGTCAGTTCTGTGACTAATTCTTCGATTAGAACTGAGTATTCAGCTTTCGCATTATCTTTAATATGCTTACACTGTCTTCTGAGCTCTGTTTTTGTCATAGCTGCTTTGTTAGCATCTTTTGAATGCTCGACTCTCACATCCATAACAACTCCAGTGATTCCGCTTCCAACGATAAGGCTCGAATCTTTTACATCTGCAGCTTTTTCGCCGAAAATAGCGCGAAGCAACCTTTCTTCAGGAGCAAGTTCAGTTTCAGATTTTGGAGTAATTTTACCAACTAAAATATCCCCAGATTTCACTTCTGCGCCAAGACGAATTACACCGTCTGGACCAAGATTTCTTAGAGCTTCTTCGCTGACATTAGGAATATCCCTTGTGATTTCCTCAGGCCCGAGTTTTGTGTCTCTTGCTATTGTTTCAAATTCAGAAATATGAATGCTCGTGTAAACATCTTCTTTAACAACTCTTTCGCTAATAACAATAGCGTCCTCAAAGTTGTATCCGCACCAAGACATAAATGCTACAGTCAAGTTCTTGCCAAGAGCAAGTTCGCCGTTTGCAGTAGAGGCGCCATCTGCAATAATATCACCTTTCTTTAGATGCATTCCTGATTTAACTATCGGTCTCTGATTAATGCTAGTTCCGGCATTTGTACGCAGGAACTTGTATAAATCATAAACTTGGGCTTTTTCCGGCTTAGCAGTCTTATCCAAAGTTTTTCCATCGACAGTTAATATCACCTTATCCCCTGAAACCTCTGCTACAATTCCATCTTCTATTGCGGTAATTACAGCTTTGGTATCAAGAGCTACGCGTGCTTCCAAACCGGTTCCAACTATCGGCTCTTCTGTTGTCAGAAGAGTAACGGCCTGTCTCTGCATATTTGAACCCATTAATGCGCGGTTAGCGTCATCGTGTTCAAGGAATGGAATAAGTGCTGCTGCGCCGCTTACAAGCTGTTTTGGCGATACATCTATAAGCTGAACTTCAGTACTGGCTCTCTCTACAGGGTCTCCCTGATATCTGGCCATCACTGTTTTATTTATAAACTTATTATTCTCGTCCCAAGGAGCATTAGCCTGAGCAATTACATACTGCTCTTCTTCATCGGCGGTAAGATAAACTATTTCATCCGTGACTTTACAGTTTTTAACAACTCTGTAAGGCGTTTCCAGGAACCCGAAAGGGTTGACTCTGGCATATAGCGACATCGAAGAAATAAGACCGATGTTTGGGCCTTCAGGAGTTTCAATAGGACAAACTCTTCCATAATGACTGGTATGAACATCACGAACTTCAAAACCGGCTCTTTCTCTGTTAAGCCCGCCTGGCCCAAGTGCACTAAGCCTTCTCTTATTAGTCAACTCTGAGAGAGGATTTGTCTGATCCATAAATTGTGATAACTGATTTCTTGCAAAGAAATCTCTAATAACGCTAGCAAATGCCTTAGGGTTGACAAGCTTTCCTGGAGTCATTATAGATTCATTCATTCCAAGAAGAGTCATTCTTTCACGAATCAATCTTTCTGTTCTAACTAAACCGATACGGCACTGATTTTGGAGCTGTTCCCCAACAGTTTTTATTCTTCTGCTTCCCAAGTGGTCAATATCGTCAACTTTTCCACCTGAGCATCTGAGTTTCATTAAATAACTGGTGGCTCCGATTAAGTCTTCTTTTGTAAGAGTCCTTGTATCTTTGGCGACATTCAAGCCTAAACGCTTGTTTATCTTATGTCTTCCAACCAAACCAATATCATACCTCTTAACATCAAAGAAAAGTCTATCAAGAAGCTGAGTAGCATTTTGAATGCTCGGTGGATCTCCAGGTCTCATTCTTCTGTAGATTTCTTTGAGAGCCTCCTCCTTAGTAGTAGAAGTGTCTCTTTGAAGGCATTTAAGTAAATAGTCAGCCTTATTAGCAATATGGATAATCTCTATATCTTTAATTTTTTGAGCCTTTAATGCATCAACAGCCTGTTCAGTGAGTGGATCGTAAGGTTCTACCATTACATCCCCATCAGCATCAAGAATTTCATTGATGGTATAGTAAACAGATACATCAGCCTCTTTTGCTAATGATGATACCGCAACTTTCTTTATATCATGAAAATTACTGATTATTTCTCTATTAGATTCATAGCCAACAGCTCTTAGAAGTGTTGTTACAAGGAATTTTCTGCGCCTTCTTTTCCTATCTAGGTAGATATACATATTATCACTTATATCAAACTGCACTTCCAGCCATGAACCTCTGTCAGGAATAATGCGGTACGAATAAAGAGTACGACCGCTTGTATGCTGCTTCTTTTCAAAACATACACCAGGAGATCTGTGAAGCTGACTTATAATTACTCTTTCAGCGCCATTTATTACAAATGTGCCTCTGTCAGTCATAATAGGAAGTTCTCCCATATAGACTGTTTCATTTTTAATTTCGCCGCTGTTTTCCAGTCTAAACTCTATATTAAGCGGAGAGCCATAAGTTTCTCCGTCTTTCAGGCACTCCAGTAAACCTACCTTAGGTGTTCCAATACTATATGAAATGTACTCAAGTACACACTTTTTGTCATAACTCTGAACAGGAAATATTTCCCTAAGAACCTCATCAAGCCCCTGCGGTTTTCTATCTTTCTGTAAAATATCTTTTTGTAGAAATTCGCTATATGATTCAGTTTGAATATTAATCAGATTGGGTATTTCTAAGATATCATGAAGCTTTCCAAGATTTATTCTTTCTGCCATATCACACCTTGCTATTACCAGTTAATTACGATGAAAATGTCGAACAGAAACTGCTCTTCTTTTCTAAAGGCAAAAAGCGGGAAACACATTTTCATGCATTTCCCGACTTTTAAATTACAGTCTTTAAGAACTACTTGAGCTCAACTGTTGCGCCAGCTGCTTCTAGTTCTTTCTTGAGTTTGTTGGCTTCGTCTTTTCCTACGCCTTCTTTAACATTCTTTGGCGCTTCTTCTACAAGTTTCTTTGCATCAGCTAGTCCGAGTCCAGTCATGGCTCTGACAGCTTTAATCACTTCAATTTTCTTTTCGCCGAAAGCTTTAAGTACAACTGTGAATTCAGTTTTTTCTTCAGCTGCTTCTGCTGGAGCTGCTGCTGCTGCTGGAGCTGCTGCTGCTGTTGGAGCTGCTGCTGTTACTCCGAGTCTATCTTCTAAAGCTTTAACAAGCTTAGAGAGTTCAAGAACTGTCATTCCTTCTACATAAGATATGAATTTT
>Ga0194039_1000129_pt1 | contig 48374 bp, 45 predicted proteins | sample JunL228m_MetaG_FD_148679 | JGI IMG/M metagenome (GOLD analysis project Ga0194039, IMG submission 148679) | Anoxic zone freshwater microbial communities from boreal shield lake in IISD Experimental Lakes Area, Ontario, Canada - Jun2016-L227-8m | ecosystem: Environmental > Aquatic > Freshwater >...
CACCCAGATCCTCCGCCAGTACGGGGGTCTCCTGATCCGAAGATGCCAGAAGAATAGCCGCCTTCATCCGCGCCAGCGGATCACGGGGTATCCGGAAATTTTCCAGATCGGCCGGCTGGATTCCTCCCCAGACCGCCGCCACGCCATCCGTGGCCCGTGTCCAGAGGGCAGGCAGATCAGGCCTCCAACTGCTTCGTGGAACCTCGGCACGGCTGAGTGCGAGACGGAGCGGGAGAAGGGAGTCCTTCCGGGTCGCCTGGATGGGAATGACCGGCACACCGAGCTCTTCGGATAGCTTATGCGTATTAACAGGCATTCCCTGCGCCTCGGCCACATCGACCATGTTCAGGGCAACGATCGTCGGCAGCCCCAGTTCCAGAACCTGGGTGATGAAGTAGAGATTGCGCTCGAGATGAGAGGCATCGATCACGCAGAGCACCCGTTCGGGACGGGGTGTATCCTGACGGAGCCCCAGCAGCACATCACGGGTGATGCGTTCGTCGGGTGCATGGGCGCTCAGGCTATAGCTACCTGGCAGATCCAGCAACTCGATCCGCTCTCCATGCTGGCCGATGAACTGGCCTGATTTTTTCTCCACCGTGACACCGGGATAATTTCCGACTTTTTGCCGCATCCCGGTCAGCCCATTGAAAAGCGTGGTCTTGCCGCAATTGGGATTGCCGACCACGGCATAAGATTTTGCATAGACCTCACCCGGCGGATGATCCGGGGCAAGAAAAACCTGGGTGTATTCCTCCTTGCGGGGAATGACTTTTTCCAGCATTTCCAGAGCTTCCACGGGGGCAACTTCGCCGAGGATGAGTGTCGTCTCGTCGATGAGTACCTGCGCTGCATCACCACGACGGATGCTCAGATCAAATCCCCTCAGACGGAACTCCAGCGGATCGCCCAGCGGCGCGGCCCGGACAAATGCTATCCTCGTCCCGATCAGAAGCCCCATCTCGCGCAGTCGGGAAGCCAGCTTCACATCGAAGGGAAGACAGGTAATCACGGCACTTTCACCGGGTCTGAGCGAAGAAAGTAGTGTCATTTACAGTGAGCGGGCTGGTTTCGGCCAGGGCGATTGTAGTTGCGCGAGATTGAGACGCAATATCATTCTGCCTCGAAGCGCGTGCTCTAATAGCGGTTGGTCATTATCCTTTCGGCGCCTTGTCGCGCTGCCCTTTTCTTCCGGCAGTATTGAAATTCTTGCAGGTTCCGAGCAAGCGAAGCATGTCGCAGCGTCCCTCGATCCGAAGTGCCTTTTCCGTCGGTGAAAATCCCATCCGACGCGTGATGCAGTTCTGCATGATGTCGAGGTTGGGATCTTCAAACTCCACGATCTTGCGACAATCGACACAAACCAGATGATTATGATAAGGGCTCTTTAGAAAGTTGGGATCATACAGTCGCTCTCCCCCCCCAAACGAGATTTCACGCAGCATCCCACTCTCCACCAGATGGAGGATCGTACGGTAGATCGTCGCTCTGGAAGCGGATGAATCACTCTTGCGGAGCCGCTCGCAGAGCTCCTCAGGGCGGAAGTGTTCCTGCGTGCGAAAGATCAGGGTCGTGACGGCTTCGCGTTGCTTGGTAAAGCGCAACCCCTTGGAGGCAAAAAATGCCTGAGCCTGTCCGAGTACTGCCTTGAGCGAGGGTTGATCCATAAATGGAGACAATGCGTTTCCCCGGAGACTGGGTCAAGGCGTCAGAGTAGATGCAATGGATCCTCGATTTGTTGAACTCCACTCACGGCTTTGCTAAAAAGCGGACTCTGGATTTATGACACACTCGCGGTCCCCGTTGGCTTGCATGCTCTTCTGGGTTCTGCTATACAAGTAACAGCATCAGGAATGCCTTTGGGTGAAACCAAGGGCTGCCAACCGGGGACGGAGAAATCCCGCGGTGGCTGGAAGGCGCAAGCCCTCCGATGTGCAGCGGGAGAAATCCGCTGAACAAAAATCTCTCCAGGCTTATCCAAAGCGCCCTTCCTGACCGGAACGGCGCTTTTTTGTTGTCTGGGTTTCTGGTGTCCCAACCCACACATCACAAACATGAGCACCAAGCCCAAACTCTCAGTCAGATTCGTCACCAAAAACCCGGATCACCATCTCTGGAACAATAACGGCACCTGGTGGTGCCACTATACGGAGCATCTGCCCGATTACACCAAGCGGCGCGTGAGAAAGAGCCTGCATACCAAGGATCTCAGTATAGCTCGGGTCTTGAGGGACTCACTCCTACATGAGGCAATTTCTTTTGAAGAAGAAGTGCCCCTACTCATCGCTGCATAATCCACAGTCAGCGGTAAAAACCCACACGGCTTCACGAGATAAAAGGGAGGAGATCTTTAAAATCCACTCCTTTTCCAGACATCCGTCGGGCTGAGATAGTGGCGCGTCTCTCTCGGAACTTCATGCAGTTGATAAGATTAAGGATGCACACCCCATAGTCTGTTTGGCTCAGGACCCAGAACAAGATTTAGAGTTCCTCCCGCCGCGATCTGCGCGTAGTCGATCCAACAACGGGTAAGCGGTCGACCGTTTAGCGTGGCCGACTGGATATACATGTTGTCCGCTGAATTGTTTGTTGTGGTGATCGTGAAGGTCCGCCCTGCCGTGTATTTCGGATCGAGATTGATCGTCACCTTGTCGAAGAGCGGAGTAAATATCTCGAAGCGTGGGTCGCCTGGACACGACTGTGCCAAACCCGCTGCGGCAAGCACAAACCAAGCCGACATCTGTCCCTCATCTTCGTCCCCGCAGAGTCCACGATAATCCGGGCCATACGCTTCGTTACAGATACGGCGCACCCATTTTTGAGTCAGCCACGGAGCACCCGCACGATTAAACTGAAATGGAATGAGATGACTCGGTTCATTCGAGGGATTGTCGAAGTCGTTCCATTTCGAAAGGTCGGGGGTGCGGTCAAAGAAATCAGAAAGTTTGGCAATAAAAGCTTCTCGACCACCCAACAAATCCATGAGACCGGGGATATCGTGCTCAACGTGCCAGCCCCACTGATAGAGGGATCCCTCTGTCGCTCCCTTATTGTTTGTCAGCCCCTGCCAGGGAGACCATTTTCCCTCTTTATCCTTCGGGCGGAACCATCCTTTCCACTCGGGTCGTGAGACCAAGCCGTCTTTATCGTAAGTCCAAGGTACGGATGGGTCGAAAAGATTGCGGTAATCAATCGCGCGCGCCTTGTATTTCACCGCATCATCCTTTTTTCCAAGGGCCAGCGCCAGTTGTGAGAGATTCCAGTCTGCAAACTCATTTTCCATTGTTGATGAGAGGCTCTCGGGTGCGTAGCCAAAACGATCCAGCCCCGCAGTCTTCACTGCGTACTTATAGGCTTTGTTAGCATCATAGTTCCGGATTCCTTTCTGATAGGCATCGTTAATGACGGTGATGGACGGGTGGCCGTTCATGCATCCCGAGTAGGCATTGAGCATTTCCCATCGGTTGAAGACCTCAGTTCCATTCTGTTCAGCCAGTTCGATCCAGCTATTGATGACATCATTGATAATACCCGGAGCGATCAGCGTCAGCAGTGGATATTCACTTCGATAGACATCCCAACCGCTAAAGATCGTGCGCTTGGTAAACTCGCGCGTTGTATGGACTCTGCCGTCTCCACCGGGATAATCCCCATTCACATCGGCGAAGATGCGTGGATCAATCATCGCGTGATAAAGTGCAGTATAGAAGGTGGTTTTCTGCGCCTCTGTGCCTCCATCGACCTTGATGCGGTTCAATTCCTGATTCCACGAGTCATAAGCACATCGACGTGTCGCATCGAAATCCCATCCCGGAAGTTCCGCAGAGAGGTTGGCCCTGGCGCCCTCCACGCTGACATAGGAGAGACCCGCCTTGAGGATTACCTGTTCCCCTTCCTTGGTGGAAAACTCCGAGTAGAATCCGAGATGCGCTCCCCCCTGCTGTCTTGCCCCAGGCAGGACGCGGGCTCTGCGGCAGGCTGCTATAAATTCAACGTTGCCGAGAGGATCATGCCCTCCTTTGCCAGCCGTTTCGATCCCGACCGGTAGGTCGGCACTCCATACTCCGGTGTTAACTAGCGGTTTGCTGAACTCCGCATGGTAATAGACTGTGAAGTTGGCATGTCCACTCCCATGCCCCCATCCTCCGCCCTCCGGCGTGCAGACGATTTCTCCCTCGATCGCATTTTCCCCAACCACTTTCACACTCTGGTGCAGGGAGGTTCCCCCGATGCGTCGTGAGAGGTCTATCTGAATACGGGAGCAGGTGCTATTGGGATAGGTGAACCTGAGCATCCCACAGCGCGGGGTGGCTGTTGCTTCAGCCCGAATTCCGTACTCCCCAAGAGTCACTGCATAGTAACCCGCAGCGGCAACTTCGCTTTTTTTATCAATCGAGGACAGGTATCCGGTCCCAGATTTGCCGTTTTCTCCCCACCAAGTTTTGAGGGGGCCTGTTGTTGCCATCACAAGGAAGTTGCCCAGATCACCGTACCAACCGACTCCGCTCAGATGGTTGAAGCTAAATCCTTGGACCGTGCTATTGGTGAAGGAATAGCCACCACCATTATCACCCCCAGAGATCGTGTCGGGACTAAGTTGTACCATGCCAAAGGGGGTCGTTGCCCCCGGAAAATTCTTGCCATGAAAGGCATTCTTATAAGTGCCCTCAAAGCTTCCTGCGCCGATGAAGGGATTGACATAATCCGCAGGTTCCTTTGCCCGGAGCACGGGAATTAGCAGCAGCAATGCCCAAATAGCTCTTTTAGTCATCAACGTGAGTATGATTCGAAGATTCAATCCGAGGTCCTTCTTGATCAAGGACTATACCTCTGCGCCAGCGGCAGCCTGCGACCCATGCCAAAGGCGCGTCCAGTCACCTTGAGCCCCGGAGCTGCCTGCTTGCGCTTATATTCGTTGCGATCCACCAGTCCTGCGATCTGGCGCACGAGAGCCTCGTCGTAGCCTCTGGCAACGATCTCGCGGACGGGAAGGTTCTCCTCCACATAGAGTGCCAGCACGGCATCCAGCAGATCATAGGGAGGCAGTGTGTCCTGATCGGTCTGATCAGGACGAAGCTCGGCACTCGGGGGCTTCTCGATCGTCGAGGTAGGAATGATTTCTCCGTTCCGATTGATCCATCGCGAGAGTTCATAAACAAGCGTTTTGGGGAGGTCGGAGATCACCGCCAGTCCTCCGCACATGTCGCCGTAGAGGGTGCAGTATCCCACCGCCAGCTCGCTCTTGTTACCGGTTGTGAGGAGCAGGCTTCCAAATTTATTGGAAAGCGCCATCAGCGCCACCCCTCGCAGACGCGCCTGAAGATTCTCCTCGGTGGCATCCTTGGGCCGCCCGGCAAAGATCTCCCCAAGGGATGATTTCATCACTTCAAATGCCTTGGTGATAGGTATGTTAACGCATTGTATATGAAGATGATGTGCCAGCTCCAATGCATCGGCGACGCTCCCTTGCGATGAATATGGCCCCGGCATGGCTACACCCGTGACATGCTCCGTTCCAAGTGCCTCCACAGCCAGCACGGCAGTCAGGGCGGAATCAATGCCCCCACTCAAGCCCAGCACGGCACTCGTAAATCCGCATTTATGAAAATAATCCCTCAAGCCCAGCACCAGAGCGTCATGGAGTTCCCCGATCTTGTCATGAGGCGGCATGACTTCGACCCGTCGGGAGTCCAGATCCATATCCACAACCACCAACTCCTCTGCAAACCCAGCAAGGGCCTTTTGGCAAGTCCCCTCGACGGAAAGTACCATCGAATGCCCGTCAAAGATGAGCTGATCATTGCCACCGATGGCATTGCAATAGACGATAGGCGCATTAAGTCGTTCTGCTTGATGCTGTAACATCTGCGTGCGCAAGGAGGGTTTTCCAAATTGGTATGGCGATGCACTCAGATTCACCAGGATTTCCGCTCCCTCGGCAATCAACTCCACTGGAGGATCAACGCTGTAGAGTGGTCCGGGCAGATACTCGGGTGTCCAGAGATCTTCACAAATCGTGATTCCTATCCTCTTTCCCGCCACCTCGATGGGCGAGGAGGGGGCACCCGGCTCAAAATAACGCGCCTCGTCAAAGACATCATAGGTGGGCAGCAGTCTCTTGTGGATAACAGCCGGCACCTCACCCTTGCGCAGAATGGCTGCGGCGTTGAAAAATGGCTTGCCGCTACCGCTCTCATTGCGATCGATGAAGCCGACGACCAGGGGTACCTCTTCGATCTGATCATGAAGATCGGCCAGCGTCCGGAGGTTCCTTTCCACAAATTCTCCCGCAAAGATCAGATCCAGGGGAGGGTACCCCGTCAGAGCCAGCTCCGGAGTCAGTACCAGCTCTGCCCCGCGACCAACCAACTCGCGGTATGCCGTAAGAATCCGAACCGCGTTGCCCGCGAGATCCCCGACCGTCGTGTTAATTTGGGCCAATCCGATGTTCATTCCTCTGTATTACCAGAAACCCCACTGGCGTGTGGCACAAATGTAAAGGCCCAGTAAAAGATTTGCTATGGCATGCGCCGTCACGCAGACCGTGAGGCTGCGGGTGCGGATGGCGATCAGATTCAGCAGAATGCCAGTAAGTAACGCGGCGGGCCAGTCAACGGACGAATGCACGAGCATGAAGGCCACCACAACCGCCCAGAAGCTGAACCGCGTCGCCGAGCCGAATGGCAGGGCAGTAAAATCCTCCCGCACCAGATAACGGAGCAGAAATCCACGCCAGAAGAGCTCCTCCACCAGCGGCACCACGAGAACGAGGCGCACAAAACGGATTGCCAAGACCCATCCCGTGAACCCCGGCACGGCATTGGGATCAAAACCCACCAGTCGATGCGGTTGTTGGAAGAGCTCCTGCGGTGCCACCCAGAGGCCGAAAATCAGCACGCCTACACCCACACCAATCGAAAGTTTAGTCGCAGTTGTTCCGCTGAAATCATAACTCTTCCAGAACCAGAGCAACGCCCCCGCGCAGACCGCGGACTGGATCGGATAGATCCAATACATCGGCTTCATGGCGATGCCGGAGAAGCTTGTCATGCCGAGCGACTCCGCGCCGGATACCGCCATCAATCCTGCCATGAAAAGGAGAAAAGGGAGGGTGTAGGCCAACAGATCTCTGGAAAGAAGCGAAGCACCCAGCTTGGTCATCGCTCTTGGGTATCAGTGGTTGTTGGAAGATGGAAGTGGGTAATGAATCTGCTTTGCCAAAATGTGTGGGAATGCCGACCATGTGCTTGTTGTAACCTCTGCCTTATCCTCAGCCCCTTCATTCCTGTGAGCAAAAAGCTTCCCTCCGACCTGTTCCCCTTGCTCGGCTCCCATGTCCCGACCATCGGCGGGGTGGCCACAGCCATCGACCGAGGGATCGGAATCGGCTGCACTTCGATCCAACTCTTTGTGAAGAACAACATGCAGTGGTTTGCCAAGCCGCTGCCGGAGGCCGATGCAAAAGCTTTCACGGAACATCCACTGCGTCCCAGACTCGGCCCCGTCATCGCCCACGCAGGCTACCTCATCAATCTCGCTGTGGAGGGAACCGAGAATCATGAGAAATCTCTGCGCTCGCTCTCCGATGAGATGCTCCGCTGCGAGCAGCTTGGCATTCGTTCCCTCGTCCTCCATCCCGGTTCCCATCTTGGAGCGGGCATCCGGCACGGCATCGCATGTGTCGCACGCAATCTCGATCGCCTTCATGCCGAGCACCCCTCGTTGAACACCCGCATTGCGTTGGAAATCACCGCGGGACAGGGGGCCACGCTCGGCTCGCGATTTGAAGAAATTGCGGACATCATCACCGCTGTTGCCGATCCCTCACGGCTGGAGGTCTGCTTCGACACCGCCCATGCCTTTGCCGCCGGATATGACCTTTCAGCCTCAGAAGGTGGGGAGAAAATCTTTGCGGAATTCCACCGTATCATCGGGATTTCACGCCTCTCCGTACTCCATATCAATGATTCCAAATCAGCACTCAGTTCCCGCGTGGATCGTCATGACAATCTGGGGCAGGGAAAGATCGGTCTGGATGCCTTCCGCTGGATCATGAACGCGCCAGAGTTGGCGCATCTGCCAAAAATCCTGGAGACCCCGAAGGGAAAGGATCTGGCTGAGGATGTTGAAGCCATGGCCCTGCTGCGGGGATTTATTGGTTAGCGGTTCGTATATTCAAATTGATTTTCTTCCTTGGCTTTTTTTAGACTCCATACTTCATGCATTACGAAAACAACGACCGAGACGAACGCGACTCTTCTTATTCACAGGCCTACCGTCAGTATTCCCGTGATCAGGTGCTGGCCACCCGTGAGCTTGAGATTGAGCGAAAATTTTTTCGCTTCGAAGTGCGCGAGAATGACCGCGGCCGCTTCCTCCGCATCACTGAGGAAAATCAGGGGCGCCGCAACACCGTGATCGTTCCTGATTCAGGCTTTGAAGCCTTTGCCAAAGTAATCACCGAAGTCTTGGCCGAGCAGGGATAAGCTGTCCGGAAAAGGTGAGGGGTGCCTCTCTGTCCTGAAAAAGCTCTCCGGGAAACCAATTCATTCCTGTTTAAGTGGACATCGCGGAGCCTTTCACTTATGCCAGCAGGACTCCTCCCTCGCCGCGCCAGTAACGCTTGCAGGGAAAAGGATTTCTCCCATGGCAACTGTTGACACCCCCACTTCTCAGCAGGCACTGAACATGATCCTTGCGGCCATCGGGCTGCGTGAATCTGAATACAAAGGCAAGGTCACCATTGAAGGTAAAGACCCCGTGCTTGCCTCCCGACACCGCTTCGGCGAGCTGATGGCGGCGGCTCAAGCAGCCTTTGGCATGGCGGCGGGCAATATCTGGGAACTACGCGGCGGCAAGCCGCAGGATGTCACCACCAATGTCCGCAATGCCGTGCATCAACATCACGGGGTTGCCTTCATGCGCCAGAATGGACGCCAACTTCCCTTCACCGACTTCGGCTCAGGAGTCGGCGTGGATTCGCCGATGAGCGCGGAATTTTATCCGACCCGCGACGGCCGTTTCGTCAAGATTGAGCTGTTTTATCCCCGCCTGCGCGACGCCATGTTCAAGGTGCTCAAGTGTGCCCCGACACAACGCGCTGTCGAGGCCGCCATCATGCAGTGGGATGGAGAGGCTCTGGAACTGGCGATTCGCGACGAGGCGGGTGCCATCGGCATGGTCCGCACCGCGGAGGAGTGGCTTGCCCACCCCGTTGGTCGTCGGCTTGCAGCCAAACCGGTCGTAGAGATCGAAAAGATCGGCGAGAGTGATCCGATCCCTTTTCCCAAGCTCTCTGCCAAGAGCTCCAAGCCCTTTGAGGGCATCCGCGTGCTCGACTGCACCCATGTCATCGGCGGACCGGTCACGGGACGCACCTTGGCGGAATTCGGGGCCGATGTCCTGCACCTCTCCAAGCCGAATTACCCCGACCACATGAACTGGCGTCTGGAGACCGATATCGGCAAACGCGCTGCCTACTGTGACTTTGACGACGAGGTGGATACGCGCAAATTCTTTGCCGCACTCCAGAAGGCCGATGTCTTCACCTGCTCCTATCTCAATCTCGACAATCGCGGCATCTCTCCGAAACGCCTCGCCACCAGCCGTCCCGGTATCGTCTCCCATGAGCTGCGCTGCTTCGACTTCGAGGGTGAGTGGGCCAACTTTCGCGGTTTTGACATGCTTGCCGTGGCCGTCTCCGGCTATGTCGATGCCGAGGGGGCCGTCGATGCGCCGATCATGCCGCTTCAGGTTATCTTCGCCGACTACCTCGCCGCCTATGTCGGTTCCGCCGCCGTGGCAGCAGCGCTCCATCGCCGGGCCGTCGAAGGAGGCAGCTATCAGGTGCGCGTCTCCCTCACCCGCATGTGCATGTGGGCCAGTGAAATCAGCCTGCTCGACGGCAGCGCCATGGACGGGGCGCTCCCCTTCGGTGACATCGTGAAGGAAACCGATCTCCCGCTGGCCAAAATCAACGGCCCCTTCGGCGAACAAACCTACCTGCCGAGCCTGATCGAAATGCCCGACATCAAGCCCGGGTTTGTCCGTGGCACCCAACCCCTTGGCTCCTCATTGCTGGAGTGGATTGATTGATGGGACTACCTTTTGAAGGGTTTCAGCTGGGTCATCACGGCCAGCATCAAAAATAATAAAACATGTATCCACCGCTGGCGGATGCGGCTGAGCTTGGAAGCATTACGGAATAAAATTAGCCTTTAAGCCCATTAATTAAAAGTTGTTCACACGGAATCTCCCCTTGGAGAATGTTCCTACCAAGCCTCTGAAAGCTTGAAATGGGCCTTACCGGAGCCTATCGGCTCTGGCGCCTTATAAACACTGGTGTTCCACGGAATAGGCAGCGAGAGATCCCCTTCGGAAAAGGTGCTTTTACCCTCGCTTATCACCTGTTCCACATGGGCCCACCATCAAAAAAATCACAGTTCCACACAAGTTATTCACAAACAGTGAACAGCACTCTGCGATTGGCCGTAAGTCGCTTTGCCAGCAGTAGATTATCCCTATTCACAAAGATCCCTTCACTTGATTGCCCGCCTCGGTGGGTTGGGGTGTGTTCTCAGAGCCTGTCTGAAAATTAGGAAAGGTCGCACGCGAGCAAGGCGCCTGCGAGAGAGAATCCCCTCTGCGGGCTTTGACCGAGCAGGCAACGCGGCACTTCCTAATTTTCAGACAGGCTCTAAAATCCCTCTTGGGTTGATCTTTCATTCAGGCTGCCGCAGGCAGGGCAGTGAAGCAGCGCGGCTGTCGTCGTATCTGTATATCGGGAGCCGCAGATCCGGCAAAACACACGATTTTGGGCGATGGCTTTGGAGTGGCACTTACGGATTATTTCATAGCCAATCCAAAGGATCAAAATCCCTGTCAGAAAAAGCGCGAGATAGAGACACACAAACCATGAGAGTGTGATCGAAATCATGGTTTTGCAGCCGCTGGGGAAGGTGTTGAGGATGCAGCTGGCACTCCCCAGAGCATAATGACGCGGCCCCAACCGACCTGCTCTGCGGGCTGAAACCTTTGGGCGTGAATCCAGACGCTTCCCGCCTCGTCCGTGGCAGGATCGCCGGAGGATTCGAGCTGTACGCAATGCATCGGCACCCCCTCTTCGCTCACGCCCACTTGATAGAGTGCGGGCTGGGCCATAGGGGTGAGGGCAAAGGGTGTTTCCTGCGACGAGGTCTGCCGCAACCGGGTGGCGAGATCATCCTGCCATTTAACAAGTGTTGCTGGCACGGAAAGCGGGAGATTCGCTTTGCTGGAAGTTAAGCGGACAGGTTTATTTTTCACCATATCCGTCATTTGAGGAAAAAGCGGCGGGGCGAGTGATCCCTGCGTTTCTTCGGGAAGCGGGCGCAATGGTGGCGGCGGTTCCTCGTAGCTGGGTCGATACTTCAACGGTGGTGGCGAGGGAATTGCATCCTGCGTATCATATTGAGGGGAGAAGACAGCCGGGTCGTTTGCTGCGAGCCATGGAGCAAGCTGGCGGGCGGCAGCCGAGTCAGGTGGGATGAAGTAAATCTGGGGTGAGACCGGCTGGCTCGGCAGCGGAGTGGTGTAACTGATGGAGAAGAGAAAAATCATGGCTGCCTGCAGGATGGCAGCAATCAATATGCAGCCCGGAAGGGCGAGCCGCGGCGCCTGACGAACAGGCCATTCAAAAAGAAGATGAGCAAGCTCCCCGAGCTCTTTGAAGTCTTTTGGGAGATGAGGTTCCAGACTCCCGCCAGCACCGTGACGGAGCAGGCTCATGATGCCGGGGGTGCACTGGTGGCAAGCACCACGGTAAATCCGCAGTGCACTCCAATGGTCATGATCTTGACAAGCAGATCATAGGGAGCAAGCCGGTCTGCCTTGATAATGAGACTGCCTGTCTTGCGCACTTTGTGCAGTGCCTCTTCCAGCTCGGTCGGAGTCACAACATTATGATCGTAGTAGATCTGGGGAAGGGGAGCACCCGTCACGCTCACCACTTGTGGATCGTGCTGGGGGAGTAGCATGAAGGGGGAGTCAGGCGCTTTGAGCGCGACACCGGGCTGCAGGACAAAGTAGCCCCCCAAAAGCAGATAAAACACCAGCGCAAGCAATGCCGTGAGAGCTGGAGCAAGCAGGAGAAAGGGGGCGCCTGCGGCATTGCAGCGGGGAAGCCTCATGCAATCGGAGGCGTGGTGGGCTCTGCCGTGCGCAGGGTGCGGTCGGTCAACAAATTGACCACTTCGATTCCTCCCCGCTCCATGTCGTGGATGATATCGTTCACACGCGATGTGAGGTAACTGTGTCCCAGGAAGGCGGGTATCGCCACAGCCAGTCCAGCGGCGGCATTGAGCAGACTCTCATAGACGCTTCGCGATAACTCGGCGGTCGTGGCATAACCACCATGAGCTGAGAGGATCAGAAAGGCATCCAGCAGTCCCAGGATGGTACCAAGCAGTCCGACTAGGGGGGCGACATAGGCGAGGGATGCGAGGATGGGAAGGTTTCTTTCCAGCTTTGGAATCTCAAGCAATGCGGCATCCGCGGTGATCGACTGCAGCACGGCCCTCTCCTCGGTCGGACGCAATAGTGCCGCCTGCAGAATCCTGGCAACCGGTCCATAGGAAGCGGAACATTCACCGAGGGCTTCCTCCATGCGGTGCTTGCGAATCAGAAGAGAAATGCCTCCCAGAAGTTCACCAACCCGTATCGAAGCCTTGTGGAGATAGATCAGCCTCTCAAAGAAAACTCCCAGCGCCACCACACTACACAGGAGAATGATCCACATGAGCGGGCCACCTTTTTGCAAAATCTCAAGCATGGGAAGATCCTAAGGGTGAATAAGCGCTTGCGGAAAGTAGGAAGTCAGAGATCAGAGAGTCGCAGGTAGAGGACCTGTTGGAAGTATTGTTCTCATCCTGCGTGGTTTGTTCGTTGTCCGACCTCTGATTTCCGACCTCTTTCCCATGTTCAGATCGGCAGACTGGATTGAGCCGAGGCACCACCCGGCAGCGCCTTGGCTGAAGAGAGGTGGCCAAGCATTTCCTGAAGGCGTTCCCGCACCCCAGGAACAAACCCGCGATCGGCGTGCAGCACAAGCAGGCAGAGCTCCCCCTGATAAAGAAAACTCAGGATGCCCTCCTCGGCATGAAGCGTAATGGCAGGAACGGAACCAAGTCCCATTTTGGCCGAGGAGTCACGTATTTGCGAGAGCATGGTCATGGCCTGGCTGCTGAGAGCCCGCTGGTCGATCCCGGCGGGGTTATTGGAAGCGCAGACCACCTGATCTCCATGCGCCAGGACGCAGGCCTTCAATCCGGGAAGTTGTCCGGCCAAGCCCATCACGCGCTCCAGTGTCAGTTTTTCCTCCGTCATGAAGAGCGCCTGCAAGGCGGACGCGTCGGCAAGCTGGTCTGTCGGGTCAAGCTTCCAAAGCCGCTCCAATGTGATCGGCATTTCCTTGGACGAGACTCCTTCCGCCTGTTTTACCGCAGGCAGTTGACGCTCGTTTTCGGGGGCCTTCGGGGGCGTCAGTTCCCCTACAACTGACGGAGTTGCATTGGCAGCCACTTTCACCGTTGACTCCGACTCTTGACGATGACGGCGAAAGATCGGTAACGATGCAAAGAAGCCCCGTTTTTTTTCTTTCTCCACCGGTACCTGATTGATCGGCGTGAGTCCATCGCCCGTTTTCTCCGATGACTGCTCGAATGTCAGACTGTCATTTTCCGCGTGGGTAGCGGATTCTATTTTTATCTCCTCCTTGGATGCACCCGTCTCCGAAGGCTCAAGAACAAGGGGCGGCATGAGAAAATCCTTCTGGATTTGCTCCTCCGGTTCGGGAACTGAGCCAGGCTCGGGTGGCAATTCCTCCCGGCGGTTGATGAGACGGTAATGGAGGGCCAACCATCCGGCGGGCAAGGCGAGGCGCAGCGCACCGTCAGTCCCTTCAGGAATCCTTATCATATCAGGAGCAAGCCCCTGCAAAACGGAGAGGGAAAGGCGCGGGACATTTCCGCTGAAAAGCTCCCGGCAGGGAAGTTCCAGACGGCGATCTAGCTGGCCCCCTCCTTCGACAGGCAGACAATATTCATCAGGTATCCGCTCCAGCAGTTCATTGGCCGGAATGGCAATCCGCTCCGGTGCCTCTTCAAAATATCGATATCGCTGTTGTGCGGCGCGCTTGCCCCCAGTGCTTGGTGTGCTTTCGGTGCTCGGAGAAATAATCACCGCGAGAGCATCCAAAATCCATGCGCGATTCGCAATGGCGAATCCCCTCTAAATGCACGAATCTTCTTGCGCGAAGGCCGCCTCCGCTTCGATATGATGGAGATGCAGTTTAATCTCAAATATGACGACCGTGGGCTCATTCCAGCCATTGTGCAGGAGAGTGCCGAGGCGGGTGGACGCGTGCTGATGATGGCCTGGATGAACGAGGACTCCCTCCGTCACTCCGTGGAATCGGGTTACATGCACTACTGGAGCCGCTCCCGAAAGAAGCTCTGGAAGAAGGGTGAGTCAAGCGGACACACGCAGAAGATCCTGCGCTGGTTTATTGATTGCGACCGCGACACTCTGCTCTTTGAGGTCGAACAGCACGGGGGTGCATGCCACACCGGCTTTGCCAGTTGCTTTTACACGGAGCTGGACAAGCTCGGTCAGGATCTTCCCCCGCAGGAAGAACCGCTCTTCAACCCAGCGAGCGTCTACAAGGCCTAAGTCCTAGGTTTCTCAAGCAATGCTCCAATACCATCGACTCCTCCGGCTTGTTCTCGATCATGGAACTCCCAAGGAGGATCGCACCGGTACGGGAACCCTCTCGGTCTTTGGTGCGCAAGAGCGCTTTGACCTTTCCATGAGCTTTCCCCTCCTCACGACCAAGAAGCTTCATCTCCGCTCCATCATCCATGAGCTGCTCTGGTTTCTGAAAGGAGATACGAATGTCGGCTACCTGCATGAGCACAATGTCACCATTTGGGATGAGTGGGCCGATGCCAACGGTGATCTCGGCCCCGTCTATGGAGCGCAGTGGCGCAGCTGGCCCAAATCCGACGGTGGCACCGTCGATCAGATCGCCAAGCTAATCGACGATCTCAAGAAGAACCCCGACAGTCGCCGTCATCTCGTCAGCGCCTGGAATCCCGGCGAAATCGACAAGATGGCACTGGCTCCCTGCCATGCGCTCTTCCAGTTCTATGTGGCAAACGGCGAACTGAGCTGCCAGCTCTACCAGCGCAGCGCGGATCTGTTTCTGGGCGTCCCCTTCAATATCGCCTCCTACGCCCTGCTCACGCTCATGGTGGCGCAAGTCTGCGGGCTGAAGCCAAGGGAGTTCATCCACACATTTGGCGACCTCCATCTCTACACCAATCATCTGGAGCAGGCTCGCCTCCAACTCTCCCGTGAAAGCCGTCCGCTCCCGCGAATGTTTCTCAATCCAGCAGTAAAAAATCTGGAAGACTTCCGCTTCGAAGATTTCACCCTCGAAGGCTACGATCCCCACCCCGCAATCAAGGCCCCGATTGCAGTATGAAAGCGATTGTCGCCATGGCGGAAAACCGGGTCATTGGGAACGGTGGAACGATCCCGTGGCATCTGCCCGAGGATTTCAAGTTTTTCAAGGCGACCACCATGGGCCACGCCATCGTGATGGGTCGCAAGACCTTTGAGTCGATTGGAAAGCCCCTTCCCGGACGGCAGAATATCATTCTCTCCCACACCATGCAGGAGACATCGGGCAGCACCATCGTCCGTTCACCGGAGGAGATGCTTCAGCTTCCCAATACCGACGACTTCTTCGTGATCGGCGGTGCGGAGATCTACCGGCTCCTGCTACCCCACTGCACCGAACTCTTCGTCACCAAAGTCCCGATGACGATCGAGGGTGACACCTTCTTTCCTGAGTTTGAGAAGGATTTTGATGGAGGAGAAAAGGTTTTGGAAACACCCGAGTTCACGACCTGGCTGTATCGGCGGAGCTGATGTTAGAAAAATTTGATAAGGAACTCAAGAACTCCGGCTACAACAAATCAGCGACTGGCATGAGCTGATAGGACTGCTAAGCAGCCCCAACAGGGGCGACGGCACGCCCGAGTCAATCTCAAGCCCCTTAATCGCGCTGCTGGCGGTGTATAATCTTCAGCGTCTGCGGTTCGGTTTTTGCAATCGAGTTCTCCGGCAGCACGCCCCTCCATGAAGTGCCGGGGTAGATGATGCTATCCCGACCGATGATGGAGCCGGGGCTCAGCACCGAGTTGCAGCCGATCTCGGCGTGGTCGCCAATGATGGCTCCGAATTTTTTTAAACCCGTTTCTATCACTCCCTCGGGCGCAGCTATTTTTACAGGTGCGTGATCGAGACGGACATTGGAAAGGATGGCTCCGGCTCCAAGGTGGGACTTGTAGCCCAGTATGGAATCACCGACATAGTTGAAGTGCGGGATCTGTGCCTCGTCAAAGATGAGGCAGTTCTTGAACTCACAGGAGTTGCCCAATACCACCCCATTGCCCACAACCACATTTTCGCGGATGTAGGCTCCGTTGCGGATCTCGCATCCCTCACCGATCCAAGCAGGGCCCTTGATCATGGCTCCATGCTCGATCACCGTGCCGCGTCCGATGAAGACAGCACCGCTGATGAAGGGCTTGCCGATGAGTTTGCCGTAGATGCCGGGCTTGAGACGAAACTGAAGGTAGGTGCTGATCTTGGCCAAGGCTTCCCAAGCATGGGTGACATTGTCAAAAATGAGCCTGTGCTCGGTATGGCTAAGATCGAGAAGTGAATCGGGAGAGAACATGGCCGAATGATTCCGTAACGGATACGAAGTAACGGCCGGGTAAGCAAACCTGAAACCTGAAGGATTTTATTGCGATGTTGGTTTTTCTGCTGATTGCATCGTTGCCTAAAAGCCTAACAGTCTAAAACGCTAATAGCCTACCAATCAGTTTTTACTGATCCGTTGCCCGTCTTTGGTGTCTTTAACTTGCCATCCCAACGTGGCAAGCTGATCGCGGAGTTCGTCGCTCTTCTTCCATTCCTTGGCGGCGCGTGCCGCGGCACGATCATCAAGCAGTTGTTGGACTTCAACGGGCAGCTTGTCATCAGATTGATCTGGCTCCAGCGCCAGCACGCCGTTCACCCGTCCATACCATTCCAATAATCCCCGCGCCTGCGCGGGTATCAGCCTTCCCTGATCCATCATCCGGTTGCTCTCCCGCACAGTTTCAAAAAGGACGGCCAGGGCTCCCGAGATATTCAGATCCTCATCGAGCGCGGTGAAGAAGCCCTCAGTGCTTGGATCAGGAGGATCCGATGTTGCGGATTGAGCGGAGGCCTCCGTGAGTCTTAGAAACCATGCATCCAGCCGTGCTAAGGCCGTGCGCGCGGCTCCAAGGCCCTCCCTCGTGAAGTTTAGCGACGCCCGGTAATGGACGCTGATCAGTGCGTAACGAACTTCGCGCCCTGTCCATCCCTGCTCAAGGAGATCGCGGAGGGTGTAGAAGTTTCCCTGCGATTTCGCCATCTTCGAGCCTTCGACCATGAGATGCGCGCAGTGCATCCAATAACGCACGAAGGGGGCCACCCCGTGTCCGGCACATTCGCATTGGGCGATCTCCGCCTCGTGATGCGGAAAGATGTTGTCCACACCGCCGCAGTGAATGTCGATGGTTTCCCCGAGCATTCCCGTAGCCATGGCACTGCACTCGATATGCCAACCAGGACGCCCCTTGCCCCAGGGACTTTCCCAGCCGACCCCAGCGTCCTCAGGCACCCAGGATTTCCAAAGAGCGAAATCAGCGACGGCTTCTTTCTCATATTCATCACTCGCCACCCGTTGTCCGGATCGTTGTCCCTCGAGATCGACGCGGGCAAGTTTTCCGTAATTGCGAAAGGAGGCAATGCGAAAGTAGACCGATCCATCCTCAGCCTGATAGGCATGGCCTCGCTCCATCAGGGTCGTGATCATTGCTATCATGCGCGTGATCTGCACGGGATCGGTCGCCTCGGGATACGACTCTGCCCTGAGCAGACGAAGTGTCTGTGCATCGGCAAAGAAGGCCTCCTTGAAGGGCTGGGTAAACTCAGCCAACGATATTTCCGCAACCGCAGCCCCACGGATGGTCTTGTCATCGACATCGGTGATGTTCATCACGCGGCGCACTATGAATCCGCGTGCCTGCAAATGCCGCTGAAGCAAATCCTCAAAGACATACGCCCGAAAATTTCCGATATGCGCGTAGGAGTAGACCGTCGGACCACAGGTATAGAGCGAGAGTGTTTGACCCAAGCCCCCGCGCGGGATGATCTCCTCCTGGGTTCGCGTGAGTGTGTTGAGGATTCGTAGGGACATCTCTTCGCGGCTTTCTATTCTTCCGACATCTCCAGGGACGCCGTGGCCAGCGCGGCAATTCCCTCACCACGCCCCAGAAATCCGAGACTTTCATTTGTGGTCGCCTTGACGCCGATGCGTGTAACGGGTAGTCGCAGGGATTCACCGATGCGTTCTCTCATTTCTGGAACGAACGCACCGATCCGCGGTTCCTCCGCGATGAGGGTGGAGTCGATGTTGATTATCCTCGCGCCGGCGTCTACCACGATTCCGGCAACGCGTCGCAGGATTTCGAGACTGGAGATACCGCGAAGGCTTTGGTCGCTATTGGGAAAGTAATGGCCTATATCGGGCAGCCCGGCCGCTCCCAGAATCGCGTCGGCGATGGCATGGCAGAGCACATCGGCATCGGAATGTCCAACAAGGCCAAGGCCCTGCGGATGCTTCAGCTCCACGCCGCCGAGCATAAGGGGGCGTCCTGCCTCGAGCCGGTGCACATCGTATCCGATGCCAGTACGGGTAATCATGGTGGGCATTATGCGATTGACGCAAGAGGTTACAGGTGGGTGAACGGTATAGCACCGCTGGATGCCAAAACGGAAAATTTATCTGGCACAGAAGGATGCGGCTTGAGATCGACGACGCCTCCGGCCAACTCAACCATGAGCATCCCGGCAGCGATATCCCAGAGGCTGATCTGACTTTCGATATAGGCGTCGAGCCGTCCGCTGGCCACATAGACTATGTCGAGCGCAGCGCTCCCCATCATGCGGGTCTTGCGCGCGGAACGCATCATCTCCCCGAGTACCGGAAGGCCCGCACTGATCGCGGCATCCGTCTTGGAGACTCCGACGGATACGATGGCATCTCCTATTTTCGCGCGGCTGCTCACTCGAATCTTTCGATCGTTGAGTGTGACCTGTCCGCTTGTGCGGGAGGCTTCCCAGAGTTCGTTGCGCATCGGATCATAAATCACTCCCGTCGTGATGACTCCGTTCTGCCGGTGGGCAATCGAGATTGCAAAGTGGGGTATGCCGTAGAAGAAGTTCACGGTGCCGTCGATGGGATCGATGATCCATTGATCCGGGGCATTCGGATCACCCCTCATTCCTTCCTCACCATAGATCGCATGATCGGGAAAAACCTGCAGGACGATCGACTCAATCAGCGCTTGGGATCGTCGGTCCAGTTCCAGTTTGATATCGTGAACCTCCGCAGCATCCACATTCAGTTCTCTCCCGAAGTGCCCGCGAATCAATCCTCCGGCCGTCAGTGCCGCCTCTCGTGCCGTGGCAAGTAATAAGTTGTGCATACAAAGGGATTAGCGGAGTGAGGGTGATTGGTCGAGTGATTGCGCGGGCTGTGCATCGACTTCCATCCAACAAAGAAATTGGGGGAAGCGTTTGTGGCGCTTCCCCCAAGTTTTAGCTCGTCGCCGAACACTTTGTTCCGGCGGGAGAATGCTTATTTCTTCTTAGCGACGGCCTTCTTTGCAGGGGCCTTTTTCGCTACGGCTTTCTTAGCAGGGGCCTTTTTGGCAACCACTTTTTTGGCGGGTGCTTTCTTGGCAGGTGCTTTCTTAGCGACGGCCTTCTTTGCAGGGGCCTTTTTCGCTACGGCTTTCTTTGCGGGTGCTTTTTTTGCAGCTTTTTTTACGGGCATTTCAATCCACCTCCTTTTTTCCGCATGGGCGGAGATTGTGAAAATCTTGTGAATAACTCACTGCCAAATGTGAATAAGTCTCTTGCGTTGATGCGTCAACGGATTTTCAAAACTTTTTTTTGCCCTGCTTTGTTTTTTTACAGCTTCCGGGACTACTCGCCGAGCATCCTTAGCGCGTGGAGTACGATATCTCCTGGCTCCGCGAGCCGTCCCGCTCCCTCATATCCGCAAGCGAGCATTCCTGATGACGGTCCGATAAATTCTACTCCGCGCGCGCGCAGGCGTTCCACATTTTCCTGAGTTGCCGGATGCTCCCACATTTTTCCATTCATCGCAGGAGCGATGAGAACGGGTGCGAGTGTGGCCAAAGCAACAGCCCCGAGCGCGTCGTCGGCAAGTCCGCAGGCCAGTTTTGCGATGCAGTTGGCTGTTGCGGGAGCAATGAGAAGGAGCTCCGTCCTGTCTGCAAGTTCGATATGGCCTGGTTTCCACATCTCCCCGTTTTCCTCGGAAAGATTGCTGAGCACAGGATGACGTGAGAGTGTTGCCAGCGTGAGGGGGGTAATGAAGTCTGTCGCGCTTTCCGTCATAACGACAAAAACCTCATGTCCTACTTTGCGCAACAGGCTTGTGATCTCCGCCGACTTGTAGGCGGCGATGGAACCCGTGACACCCAGCACGACGGTTTTGCCCTTGGTTAGGTTCTCGGGTTCCGTGTTCATTCTGGTAACGCTGATCCGCCGGAGCGCATTCTCTCCTCGGCGGTCATCCGATGGGTTAGATAGCGCTCGGCGCGCATGATGGCGCGAAACTTCTCGATGTTCTCTTCCATGGAGCCACTGATGATCGTGTAGCGATACTCACGCCAGCATTCCATTTCGAGAGCGGCATTTCGCAGGCGAATCTCCACTTGCTCTTCGGTCTCGGTCCCTCGGCGCAGGAGACGGCGGCGGAGTTCCTCAAGATCAGGAGGGATGATGAAAACATCGGCGAGCGCACTCAGGATCAGCGGATCACTGCAGGCGCGGATGTTTGCGGCACCCCGCGTGTCGATATCGAGGAGGACATCAATGCCATTGTGCAGGTTTTCCAGAACAGGGCCTTTCAAGGTTCCGTAGCGATTGCCGTGAACATCAGCGTGTTCCAAAAATTCACCGGCATCCAGCCGTGTGCTGAATTCGTGTTCCGAAAGATAATGATAATCCTCTCCCTCGATTTCCCCGTTGCGTGGAGGACGAGTCGTGCAGGAAACGGACCAGACAAAGTCGGGCTTCTGTCTGAGCGCTGTGCAGAGGGTCGTCTTTCCTGCCCCCGAAGGCGCGGAAATGACAAAGAGGATGCCCGTGCGGCGAAAATGGAGGAAGGAATTACTCAAGGTTTGCGACTTGTTCGCGGATCCTATCAAGTTCCGCCTTGGATTGCACGACCCGTCGTGAGATCGCTGCATCCGCGGCTTTATTTCCCAGGGTGTTGAATTCCCGAAACATTTCCTGGGCAAGATAATCAAGGGTACGACCTGCCGGTTCCGTCCCGGCCAGTGCTTCGCGGCATTGGGCAAAATGGCTTTCTAGCCTCGTCAATTCCTCAGTGATATCGCTCCGCTCGGCCATCAGCGCAAGCTCCCGGGCGACTGCGGGATCACTCGCCGCAACGGAGACCCCAAGCTCCTCAAGTTTTTTCTTAAGGTGTTCACGGCGTTGCCGCTGAACCGCAGGCACCCGGAGGCGGATGGCTTTGGCGGCATTCTCCAGCAAGCGCACACGCTTGAGTAAATCAGAGACGAGATGCATGCCCTCTTTGCGCCGCATGAAGCAAAGGCGATCCAGCGCCTGCGCAAGAGCACTCTCCACCGCGGGCCAGAGATCTTCGGGAACGGGTGCTGATTCCACCGATGTTTTTAGCACTCCCGGAGAGCGAAGCAGTAGTTCCAGCGATATTTCTCCGGGGAGAGAGAGCTCGTCCCGGAGGGCCCGTAGTTCGCGAAGAGCACGGTGTGCAGCCTCCCTGTCAATGACGCTCTGTTCGTCCGGGGTCCCTGAATTTTCGACTACCACCGAAACATTGACCCGTCCACGGCTTACCGCCCCGACTACCTGCTCGCGAAGACGCGGTTCCAGGAGGGTCATCTGCTTGGGCAGTGTAAAGGCAACCTCGATTCCCTTCCTATTCACCGAGGCGCACTCCACCGTGACATGCCAGCCTTTCTTTGTTGATGTTCCTCGGCCATGGCCAGTCATGCTTTTCATAATCAGTTTTTAGGTGCGGTGGGGATAGCTGCCGATGATGCGCAGCCAGCAGGCAGACGGGTGGAGATCGCCCATGGGCTGCCGTAGAATCCAAGCGACCCTGCGGCGGTCTGTTCTTCCCTTCGTCCGATCCAGCCGACAGGCGGCAGAGGAAAGAGCATCTGCTGCCTAATCCATGCCGTCAATTGATCGATCGCAGGGGTGCCGGCTCTGCCTGATTTTTCAGGAGTGCCAAGTGCCAATATCATGTCTCCCTCGGTGATCCCAGTGGAGGAACCGGGTGCCTCGATCCAGATGTTCCGGGTGGCTGTATCAGTCTGGATTGTGCAAAAGCCTTGATGCGTGAGACCGTAGGCCTTAAACGCACAACTCTGCTCGCTTGTGCCGTCAGATTGAACAGTGGCTGTCGGAATCCCAAAGCGGCCTGCAGGCAATGCCAACTCCATGTCCTTGGCCACGATGGTTCCCTTCCAGCGGGGTTCATTGCAAACTCCTTGCAGTTGAATATCTGCCTGTATTTGCGTGCTCCCGGTTCCCAATGGCGTCATGAGTGGCAGCATTCCGTCCGTTTTTACCTGGAGGTTGAGGGTCGCCGTGGTGGTGTTTTCAAACACAGGGGTAAAGTCAAAGAGCCGATTCAACAAGATGCCAGGAGGAATAAATGTTGGGGTGCCAAGCGAGGGCAATGCACCGCTCAACTTCCTGATCATGAGCGTTCCATTGAGTGCCGTAACATTGGTTCCCCGGGATTGCACGGAGATCGCTGCATCACCACGACTTTCCACACCGCCAAGAGCCGGAAAGGCAAGGTCCTTTCCTGCGAGGTCGAGTCTGGCCAAGAGCGGGCTGCCACTCCAATCCAACTCTCCTCCGAGGGTTACAGGGTTTGTGCCGAGGAATGCTTTTCCGCTGGAAATTGAGGCCTTCGAGATGGTGCATTCGATGGGTAACTCAAGCGTGTTGAGAGGGGTCAGTCCCTGAAACCAGGCTTCCCTGGCAGTAAGGTCAATGGTTCCTTTCACTGAAGGCTGGGAGAGCGTTCCTTCCAAGTTGAGAGAACCATCCACCGCACCATCACGTACCACGAGCGGAAGCCCGCTCATGAGCGGCAAACACCCGCTCACGGGGACATGATGCATGGAGACGACCGCATGAATCTTAGCCGTTGGCTCGGCGAGGCGAAGGGTTCCGTTATCGGTGGTGAGCCGGAAGGGTATTTCGGCTTGCAGCATGAGCGGTGGTGCCTGCGTGGGATACTGAATGAGCTGCGTCGTGGCCCTCCCTCCCTCTGCATCGAAATTCCATGTGACATCCATGTTCGCTGCGGCATCAGGAAGTGTCAGCTTGCTTGCTTTTAGCACGCTGTGAACTTCGGGATTTTCCGGCGTGCCGCTGGCGGAGATTTTACCTTCGAGGGTTCCGGTTAAAGGTGTTTTCTGTCCAAGAAGGTTTGCAAGTTCCTCAAACTTGATGCCATTCAAATCAAGCTGAAGAGCGAGGGCCTCTTTCATGCCAAGAGTGGAAATCAGATCCCCGCTTTGCCACAGGGCAAGCCCGTTTACCGGCAGCGATGCCGATCCCTGAAGCAGCGGATCAGGTTTTCCCTTCCTTGTGGCAACGATCGATTTGGCCTCCACCCGTGTTGGCGATGCAGCAAACTGAAGTCCAAGCCGTAGATCCTGTGCCTGAAATTCCGCTTTGGAGCAATATAGCCTTCCCGGTGAATACGACCCCTCAAAATTTCCTGACATTCCCGCCGTTGTCCAGGGGCTGAGCCAGTCGTTGAGCTTGGCTTGAAATGTCCCCGAGTGCCCTTTGGCAGACCCATCGCCTGTCCATACTCCCTGGGCGGCTCCGCCGCCGATTTGGGCAGCCGTAGTGATTTCGAGCAGCGCAAGGCTTTTGGTGAGATTGCCCACAGCAAATCGAGCGGTGGCTGCATAGGTATGAGGGAGGCTGTTTTCGACACTCCCTTCCATCATCACACGGTCTTTTCCGCTCCAAATCTCCAGATTGCTGAGGCGGGTTTTTTCTCCCTCAAAAAGAAGGCATCCCTTGAGCCAATCAACAGGCAGCCTGCGAATTTTCATTCCCGGACTGATAAGGTTGCAATATCCCTCGGCTTTGTTTTCGGCCCCCTTGACAGCACCCTCCAACAAGAGCGCTCCGGAAAGCTGGGCAAACTCCGGTCCGGCCAGAGCCGCCAAGGCTCCCGCATCATCAAGATCAGCATGAAAGGATGCGATGAAGGGCGCCCTGAGGGCTTGGTGCCAGTCTTCTGGAAGTTTGCTTTCACCCCGGGCCTCCACTTCGTTTTCCTTCTGACGAAGGCGCAACTCGGAGAGTCTGCACAGGCGACCAGTCAGCGTGGCTGAAAGTCTGAGAGAATCCCAGCCCCGGCCCTCCCACCGGAAGTCGTCGGCGACAAGTCGCACGGAGCTGTCACTCTCAAGAGGGCGGCTCGGATCTCCCCGGAAGGTGATTCTACCCTGTCTGATTGTTCCGCTGGCACGTTGGTCTCCTCTTTTTATCAACATGGCGAGCGTTCCCATGCTGAGGTTTTCGCCCACAAGAGTGGCTGACACTGAGCTTTGATCTCCAGTAATACCCAAGGAACCATCGCCTCGCAACAGACCCGCCCCCGCGGACCCTCTCAGTCCAAATTCCAACCTGTTACGCAGCGGCGTGAGGGTAAATTCCTCGATTTTTAATTCCCGGACAAGCTCAAGATTGCCTAGTAGCAGGGTCGTTCCATTCCAATTGGCTGTGGCTGATGCAGCGGTAAAGACATGGTGTGTGGAGCCGAGATCGAGGACAGCTTCCGAATACGCAACTCTCCCAGCCCAACGATCAGGAAGGGAAATGGAGAGGTTCGAGATCGCGGCCCGGTAGTTGTTTCCAACAACCACAATATCGAACGGCCAACCGGTCAGGGTATCCGGCAAAAACTTCATCCAGGGAATGGAATAGCCCACGAGGGCTTTGTCAGCCGATGGAACGGATGAAGTGTCTGCCGGCCCGCCGTTGTCCTTTGTCCGCCGATCGAGCAGGAGTTTTGATCTGCCAAGGAAAATGCTGCGTATAAAGTGGGGCTGCTGTTCTTTGGAAAAACCCAACAGCCTGCCGAGTGTCGGAAGCTGAATCTCGACCCAATCACTTTTCCATGAGCTGCGGTGCTCTCGCGAACCAAACCTCAGATCCACCCCCTGTGCCTGAATCGTGCCGTTTTCTCTCCATGAGAGATGGTCGATGGAGAGTTCGGTTCTTTTGCTCCATGCAATGCCGGCCAGGGCGAACCTCAGTACTCCGCAGACCAGCGTGTCAAAAAAAATCACCGCCAGCATCAGTCCAGCCACGATAATCAGGGCTTTCCATGCAGAAGGAGTCCCGGAACGGGCGGGATTGTGATCGTGCTTTTCTTCGTTAATCAAGCTGGAGGCCATGGTGCAAGATATGAATCGTCATTATGCCCATGCAGTTGGGGAAGGCCACGAAAAGCCACAAAAACTACTCTCGGCGATAAAGATAAGCGCTGTGCCTATAAAAGATACAGGCCGCCGCACCAAAGGTACGACGGCCTGTTGTTCCCCCCAGAACAATCTTTCAATAAGTAGATCTTATAGGTTTTAGATGGGCGTGCAACATCTTTTTTATAAAAACACATCTTTTTTTCTACTCCTCCATTATTCCATGCGCAAGGCCGTGGTGGGTGTGATTCGGGCGGCTTTCCATGATGGAAGGGCTCCGGCCAAGAGTGCCGCTGCCGTCATCCAGAGAGGCACAGCCGCCAATTCGCCCCAAGGATAGGAAAGATCGATACTCCAACCAAAGAAGGCTTTGTTGATGACCCAGGTCAGCACAAGGGCCAGAACCGCTCCGCTGAGGAGACCCACTGCACTGGCCGTCACTCCTATCAAGGCGGCCTCGGCAAGCATCATCCTGATAATCTGGCCGGTCGATGCTCCCATGGAGCGGAGAACGCCGATATCCCGCGCGCGTTCCATGACAAGCATCCCGAGCGTCAACATCACTCCTCCAATGGCAACGGCAATGGAAATGGTTCTCAATACCGTGGTTATGGCAAATGTTTGGTTGAAGATTGTCACGATGCGCTGTTTCAGCATCCGATTGCTGTAACAAACGAACGCCTCCTTGCCGCCGAATTTTTTTGTAAAATCCGCCTCTTCTTGATCGATAACCTGTTGCATTGTGCCCCTTTCGAACTCGATAGCAAGGGAGTGGATGCCTTGTTCTCCCCAGTATTGCCTGAAGAGATCCGCACCGATCATAGCCAGCCCCCGATCACGGGTGTAGTCGCGGTAGAGATCCAGCACTGGCAACGAAATCTCCCCATGGGCCGATTGCAGGATTAATCTGTCTCCAGAACCGAGGTGCAGTCTTTGGCCCAGACTCTCGGAAAGAGCAACCCCCTTCCCCATAAGGATTTTTCGGGTTTTCTCCGCTCCGTTTCCATGAAGAAAATCGATGTTTCCCCGCGCAGGGCCCGACACGACTCCCAGCGTCACGGCTTCATCCTTGGTTGAATGTGCCTCAAACTCTCTGAATGATCCGATTGCTTTGACTCCAGGTCGGTTTTTCCACCAGGGGGCGGCTCCCTCGGGAAGAAAGTGAGTCAGTCCCAAAAGCTCGTTGGAAGCCGGGGCAATAAAGAGATCCGCTTTGAGAGTCCGATCCGTCCAGGTAATCACACTCCCTCTGAAAGAGTGGATCATCACGGTAATCCCCACCATCATGGAAACAGCGGCCGCCAGTGCAGCTATCGTGGGCGCTGTCCGGTGGAGGGAGCGAAGCCATTGCTCCTGAGCCAGCCTCCCGATGGGTCCGAATTTGAAACACGATCCCTTCAGGATAAAGGCCAAACCGATCATAAAGACCGGAACAAGCAGCGAAAATCCCGTCATGACCAGAAAGGCTGCTCCAAACCCAAGAAAAGCAGGCCCTCCATGGAGTGCTGCCAGTGAAAACAAAAATGCCCCGGCCAACGCCCACGCACCCCAGAAGGCAAGCCGTCCGACTGGCATTGGAAAAATCTCTGATGCGGTTCCGGGATGAAGCACCCGTGTGGGATCCACCCCGGCGGCAGCGCGCGCCGGAACCCATGCCGCAAGGAGGGCCGCAGCCACACCCGCCAGGATTCCAGCCAAGCATTCGCTCATTGCCGGCCACCCTCCCTGCGACTCAACGGGCAGATAAAGGGCGCTCACAGTTTGTGCGACGGGAACTGCCAGGATGCCCGCGAGAACCGGAGCGATGAACAACCCTAACACTCCCCCGACAAGACCGTTGAAGCCGGCCTCTACAAGAACCATGAGCATGATGAACCCCCGCCCGCTACCCGTTGCCCGCAGGATGCCCAGCGACACCCTCTGCCGGATCACTGCGGCGGACGCCGTGTTGCCCACAAAGAACACTCCGACCAGAAGCGAGACAAGACTCAATGCCGAAATATTCATGCGAAAGGCGGAAAGCATCACATCCACCAGTTTGGTGCGTTGGGCCGGGGGTGCGATCGTGACTGTTGCTGGCAAGATCCCGCGCAGTTTTGCGATCACCGCCTGCCTGTCGGAGGATTTCTTCAACACCACCAGGATGGCACTCAGTTTACCCTTCATTCCCATCAACTCCTGCACCGCCGCCAGATCCATCGCCATCAGATGCCCGTTACCAGGTGTGGCTTGGCGGATTAGAAACCCTATGTTCACTTCTTGCGGTGTGCCGCCTCCCTGAATACGAACCTTGCTCCCAAACTGAAGTCCGTGCCTTGTCAGAAATTCCTGACCCACGGCTGCCGTGGGCATGTCTCCGAGCCACTCCGGAAGTCCCCCACCCTTGGCTGTTTCCAACACGGGTTCCATAGCGATCACTCCGCCTGCAGTAAACGGATCGACACCAACAAGGCGCATGGATTCTCCTGGAAAGTCGGACAGTACCACCATGGTTTCGACCAAAGGCGAGGCCGCGGCAACTCCTTCGCATGACTGAACCAGAGGGAAGGCCTCCTCAGGAATTTCGCCCGTTATTTCGAGATCTGCCTTGCCGGTAATTTGTTCGAAAGCATGGTGAAAGCTCTCCAGTGCACCCCTGTTGGCAATCGTGATGGAAAGGAAAACAGCCACTCCGAGCGCGATGCTGGCGATACTCAAAAACGATCTTCCGGGTTTCAAGAACAACGGTCTCAATCCGGCCCTCCAAAGAAGGAGGCATGGACCAAGGCCTGTCATTACGACGCCCCAGCAAGAGATGAAGCAGCTCGAATTCGCCGCTCCAACCGGGCCAGTCTGTTGGGATTGTCGATTTTATCCCCTTCCTTGGTTTGTAAATAGAACACATCCAGCGCGGCTTTTTGCTCCGTGGCGATCCGTGCTGCCTCAATCTTGATGCCGCCGTGCGTGATCGCCCTCAAGAGGTGGTAGAGAAGTCCTATCCTGTCTGGTGCCTGCACCTCAATGATAGTGCAAGTCGGATGGGATGAGTTATTGAACAGCACTCTCACCGGTAATTCTTCGTCAGGTTTACCAGGGGACGCAACCACTCTGTTCGGTTGGGGAACAAGTCTGCTGCCGGAAGCTTGTAGTAATAGTTCCAGCTTGTCCTGAAATGCCTTGCGCGCCCTTTCTCTGGGAAGGGGTTCGATACGATGGTTGGAAACCCTGAAGATGTCGAGAGCTAGATCGTCTGCACGCGTGTAGATGTCTGCTCCAAGAACATTGATCCCGGCTTCGAGAAATGCGGCCGAAATTCTTTCCAGCAGCCGGTCCCGATCCCAACCGCAGATAATGACCTCTGCGTGGCCTGCCTCTGCATGGTCTATCCATTCTATGGCCGGTTCAAGATGAGGACCCTCCGTATGGAGTCCTTCCTCAAAAAATCTCCGGAACAATCTGAGGTGTGCGCAGATTTCATCCGCCTCCTTGAATGTGAGGTAACGCTCCGGCATACCTGCAAAATGTCCTTCGATCTCTTCCATAAAATCCTCCGGCAACTTCTCGATCACCTGCCTGCGAAGATCCTCGCGGCGGTGGCGGTGCTCGTCGAGAAAACCTTCGCTGTCGGAAAGAAATGCTTTTGCCTGATAGTAGAGTTGCCATACGAGCAGCTCTTTCCAATCGCTCCACCCCTCGTCACTTGTGCCCATTCCATCGGCCAAAGTCAGGATCATCAGAGCTTCCAGGATCACAGGATCACGAATCACTTCCGCAAACTCTTCCACGGTCGCCGAATCCTCCAGATTCCGGGATCTCGCCACGCCTCCCAGCTCTCCGTGGGCATCGACCAGGGTGATCAGTATTTTACGCCGATGAGGGGCGAGTTGGAGCCTTCGTGCCACCCGCTGTGCTGCGATCGCACTGGCTTCCTCATGATGAAGGGTGTTCGCCGACTTACCGGTGTCATGAAGCAGCATCGCCAGATAGAGCATGGCCGGATCTTCTAGCTGTCTGAATAAGTCCGCGTACCGTTTCAATCTTGGCTCAGTGGAAAAGAGCAGCTCGTCGATTTTTTCCACGCAACGCAGCGTGTGCTCATCGGCGGTATAGCGATGAAAAAACTCGTGTTGCACCAGACAGGTAAGAGGCTCGAATTCCGGGATATATTTTCCAAGGAACCCCAGATCATGCATGAGTCGCAGAATCCGACTGACCTCGCCCTTGCGCGATAGAATCGATAAAAAGATTGTGCGGTTCTCCTTGCCGTATTGAAAAGTGCGGTCGACAAGGTGTAGGCGGCGTTTGACAAGATCCTCCATTTCCACCGAAAAATTCAGCCCGCGCCGCTGGATCAGCTGAAACGCCCTCATCATGCGGGATGGTTCTTGGTTGAAAATATCGCGGCTCTTGGGAAAGAGTTCCCCGTTGCGTATCACGAATTCTCCGACGCTTTCCACCTCGCTCTTCCCTATCAGCTTGGTAATCAGATCCGTCTTTTTGTGGCGCTCCTCCTGCTGTTCCTTGATTCGACCCAAAGCCAGCGTCGTGATCAGATAAGTCTGCCGAGTGTGATTGTAATAATCACGCATGAAGGCCTCACAGCGGCGGAGGATGTTTTTCTGCGGATAGCACAGTGCTGTGGCCACCTTGCCCTGCAATTGAAGCGTCAGCTGGTCTGCCGCTCTTCCTGTCTGGTAATGCATCTCGGTACGGATGCGCAGTAGAAAATCATGAGCCTGCTCCAACACCCTGCGCTCTCGTTCCCGAAGAATCTTTTGCTCCACCAATCGGGTCATGGTCGCCGCTCCGGAATGGAACATTCCTGTCCAGAGTAGATTTTGGTAAAATCTTAATCCTCCGCATCCCGATTTGATATTGGGTTCCTGCATGAACACACTTGCACCGAATTTGGAACGGAGCTCTTGGAGATTTTCCATCCTCCAAGTCATGTACTCCTTTTCATGTCCCCTGATGCAAGATGCGTTGAACTGGTTTTTAAACTCCTCAAAGAGTTTTTTATCCCCTGCCAACCAGCGACTTTCGAGCATCGCTGTCTTCGTTGTCATGTCGCCATTTGCCTGATCAATCGACCCTTTGACGGATCGGGTCGCATGCCCGACTTTGAATCCTAAGTCCCAAAAGGCCAGCAGTGTCGCTGAGATGACTTCCTCCATCTGCTTGGTCGGTTTTCTCTCGGCATGGATAAAGTTGATATCGACATCACTGAAGGGATTGAGCTCCCGTCTTCCGTAGCCCCCGAAGGCGCTTACCATGAGCCCCTTGAGATCCTTTTCTCCGGCTATCGTCAGCAAATTATGTCTAAAAATTTCCCTGAAAATGATATCTACGAGCTCGGTCCTTCGCTCCACGATCTCCTTTCCACTACCCCCTGCCCGATGCCAAAGTTTCAGGCGATGCTCTTCTTTCTTGATGAGGCTCTGGAGTTTCTGAATCGGAATCTCTTTTTGGGCATTCAAGACAGTAGCCAGTTTTTTGGCGACCTCCTGCTGGATCCTGGCCCTATGTTCGGCAATGGGAACGATACCTTCCATGGGCTACTTCGGCGTGGAAATGACGATTTCCACGCGGCGGTTGAGTTGCTGTTGCTCCACACTGCCCGTCGCAGGTACCAATAATCTGCTTTTTCCCAAGCCGGTTGTACTGATTTGAGAAGCTTCGAGTCCCATATTCATGAGCAGCCAGTTTTTTACGGCTTCCGCCCTGCGCAAACTGAGCTTGGTATTATAATCATCACTCCCATAGGAATCCGTGTGTCCTTCGATACGAAAGAAAGCCTGCGCATTTTTTTTGATCAGACTCCCCAATTTCGCGAGGATTTCCGCGGCTTCAGGCTTCAGGGCATCCGAATCATATTCAAAAAGTAAATCCGTCGGCATGAGAATGGGGGCCGTATTTTTTTTAACAGACTCATTGGATGCAAGCAGGTCATCGATCGAACTGAACTGCTTATAGCCTGATTTTCCCAATGTGCCTGGTGTTTCACCCCCTCCTTTTTCTCCCAGTGTAAGATCAGGAATTTTCATGGCTTCTTCAAGTCCATGACCTATGTTACTTTTTTCGATCCTTTCCATTTCTCTCTGCATCGTCCTTGGTTTGTCGTCGCTCTTTTTACTGGCGAATTCCTCCAGTTGTCCGGTTGAGATTATTGGTTCAGGTTTTTCCAGCAGGATCTTACTTTCCTGCGGTTTGGGAAGAATGCCTTTTTCTCCCTTGTCTGCCAAATTCTCGATGATCTTCGGTGTTTCCTTTTCCAAGGCCCCGGGAACTTCAGGGTTCAAGTTTTTTTGTGGAGATGGCGTTGCAGTCGCCAGGATTGTAGGATCTATATCCACCCTTTTCATCCTGAAAGTTCTTGGAACGATCGTATCATAACTTTCAGGAGAGAATCCTTGAATACCCCAATGTTTTGCCTTTTCTAAAAAGAGCACATGCACGCACAGCGAAAAAAGAACGGAGGCCACACACAATAACGAGAAGAGCGCCCTTTTCTTTGAATCCACTCTTTTAATCATGTCTGTTCCCATGAAGAGGTGAATCTGGTTTTCCCTGATGAAAATTACTGTTTAGATTAATACGGTTTCTTTCTGTTGCTCTCTGAAAGCTTCATCAACTAAAAACAGCACAAAAGAATCTTTTCCATACCTAATGCATCATGAACTAGAACAATAGAGTTTTTTTAAGCTCTTTCGAAAAAGTTATCCTCCGGACATAATAAAGATGTTTTTCACAATCTGTATTAAAAAAGAATTTTTGTTTACCCTAAAATAATAATCTTAATGGTGTGAATGGAGCTTTTTTAAAATCGTAATATCCTCTTAATCAGACAAATAAAAAATTTTAATGAAGGTGTATCAGGAAGGGAAACAGGTGAGGGGATCTAGAAGAACTTGTTCCATGAAACAGAGTTCTCACAAGACAGCACAACAGCCGACAACTTATTAACAAAGCATTCACCAAACTCACTTTAACTAAAAAACATTATAACTTGTTTTTTATAAACAATTTATAAAAATGTTCCATGTGGAACAAATGAGTCATGTTTATTTATCCCCTTTCCTTTGATGTTGTTGTGATTGGTGCCGGTCATGCCGGCATTGAGGCAGCGCATTCAGCAGCGACGCTCGGTGCACAAACACTTCTCCTGACACAAAATGCAGACACGATCGGTCAGATGTCGTGCAACCCTGCGATAGGAGGATTGGCCAAGGGTCATCTGGTTAGGGAGATCGATGCACTCGCTGGCATCATGGGGCTCAACACGGATGCAACTGGCATCCAGTTTCGAATGCTCAATGCATCCAAGGGACCAAGCGTCAGAGCGCCTCGTGCCCAGTGCGATAAAAAAGCATATCAGTTTCGCCTCAAAGCGATCTTGGAAAACACCGCCAATCTCAACCTGATGCAGGCAAATATCACGAAACTGCTTGTTAAAAATGATCGTGTGATCGGAGTGGAGACAAATCTAGGACTTCGCTTTCAAGCTAAGAGAGTTGTGATCACCACGGGAACATTCATGAGGGGATTATTGTATGTGGGCGATCGCACACAGGAGGGTGGAAGAATGGGGGATACCACTTCAACCCTGAGCGACAATCTCAAGGAGTTGGGCTTTGAAGTTGGGAGGTTCAAGACCGGAACCCCCTGCCGGTTGCTCGCAAAATCGATAGATTTTACCCGTTGCGAACTTCAAGAGGGAGATATCGCAGCGCCACTTTTCTCACATATTCCAGGGAGTATTAAGAGAGCGAAACATGATCTGCACACCTTGAATTACATGAAGGATGGAATGTTCCATGTGGAACAAATCCCCTGCTGGATCACCTACACGACCGAAAAAACGCACGAAATTATCCGATCCAATCTCCATCGATCCCCTCTTTATGCCGGCGTTATTCAAGGAGTAGGGCCACGCTATTGTCCCTCCATCGAGGATAAGGTGGTGAAATTTGCTGATAAAACCAGACATCAGATTTTTTTGGAACCTGAAGGGAGACATACGGGAGAAATCTATGTCAACGGCGTGTCCACAAGCCTCCCTTATGAAGTGCAGTATGATTTTATTCGTTCAATTCCCGCGCTGGAGAAAGCCGAAATTTTAAGACCAGGCTATGCGGTGGAGTACGATTACTGCCCCCCTCATCAATTGCATACCACCTTGGAGACCAAGAAGGTGGAGGGTCTCTACTTTGCGGGTCAGATCAATGGAACCTCCGGCTACGAGGAGGCAGCAGCACAGGGGCTCATGGCTGGCATCAATGCAGCCCTCAAGGTGCAGAGCAAAGCACCGCTGATCCTGCGGCGTGACGAGGCCTATATCGGTGTTCTGATTAATGATCTGGTCACTCGCGGCACTCCGGAGCCGTATCGGATGTTCACCAGCAGAGCAGAGTATCGCCTCCGGCTGAGACAGGATAACTGCGATCTCCGGCTCACCGGAAAGGCCATCGCAATGGGTCTGGCGTGTGCTTATCGCCGAGAGACATTCATGGAAAAACAATCGGCGTTGCATCGTCTGCACGCAGAGGTTACAAGAATCCATTATGAGGGAATCCCCCTAAGTCAGTGGCTCAAGCGTCCAGAAAATACGCCCGATCAACTTCCGCAAGAAATCGCCAATCTGTACAACAAAGAAATATGGAATCTGGCCGAAACCGATCTCAAATACGAGGGCTATCTCAAACGAGAACAAGACCAGATCGAACGCCAGCATAGGCAGGAGACTCAGGTGATACCAAAAGGAATCAATTATGACCTGATACCAAGCATGAGGCTGGAAGCTCGCCAAAAGCTGAGAGACTATTCGCCTGAAACACTGGGTTTGGCATCCCGTATCAGTGGCATCACCCCGGCAGATATTTCTGTCCTAGCGGTCTGGATAAAAAAAATGTCGTAGAATAAAAATGCACAATTCATTCTATGAAATGATGTTACAATGAATTATTGGAGTTTTAAAATGGCTTTCTCAAGAGAAGCTTCGATGGGAAAGAGATTTTCTAAACCTGCTAGCCGAAACAACTCTTTCACTGGTTGAGTCAGCGCGGCAAAGGAAACACCTCCTCCGTGATTGCTCAGCGTGCGCTGGGTGGTGATGAAGACCCGCAGACCGGCGCTGCTGACATAATTCAAACCCGCACAGTCAAAGACCACGCGTTGCCCAGGGACACAGAGAAGGGGCATGAGGCGATCTTCCAGCAGCGGACTCGTTGCGACATCCAACCGGCCTGCAAGATGAAAAACCGGAACTTCTCCAACGAGTGAAAGAGTAATCTCCATTACCAAGACTAGGCACGAATCAACGATTTCATCCAGAGAGATGACGAGAAAGAGAGAATCTTTTTGACGCACGGGCGACTCCGACAGAATCTCTAGCTAAATTATGGCCACCACATCATACGACCTCATCGTGATCGGAGCAGGACCAGCCGGGTATGTCGGCGCGATCAGAGCAGCACAACTCGGCAAACGTGTCGCAGTCATCGACATCGAACGCGGAGGAGGCACGTGCAACAACTGGGGTTGTATTCCGACCAAGGCACTTCTCAAGAACGCCGAGCTCTATCATCAGATGGCTCACCGGGCGGAAGAGTTTGGATTCAAGATTGCGGGACTTGATTACGACTGGACAAAGATCATCAAACGCTCCCGCGATGTCTCTGAGAAAGGCTCGGCAGGGTTGGATTACCTCTTCAAGAAAAATAAAATCGATTTCATCCGTGGCACGGCAACGCTCGATAAGGCTGGAGAAGTCTCGGTCAAGGCAAACGATGGCACCGAGACCATCTACGCAACCAAGGATATCCTCGTGGCCACCGGCTGCGTCACCCGTCCGTTGCCCGGGCTGCCCTTTAACGGCAAGACAGTGATTGGTTCCAAGGAAGCCCTCACGCTACCCGCACAACCCAAGTCCATAGTGATCATCGGCGCGGGAGCCATCGGCGTGGAGTTTGCCTACTTCTTCAATGCATTTGGAACCAAAGTCACCATCGTCGAACTCCTGCCCAACCTCCTCCCGGTTGAGGATACGGATGTCTCCGTGGCGTTGGAAAAATCCTTTGTCAAACAGGGGGTCAATCTGCTCCTCGGACATAAGACCACCAAGACCGAGGTTACCGAGAAGGGGGTCAAGATCACCGTGGCGGATACCACGGGTGCTGAGAAAGTCATCGAGGCCGATATGGCTCTTGTAGCCATCGGTGTGCAGCCGCTGCTCCCAGGGGGAGCCTTGACGGTCGGACTCACCGACCGCGGATACATCCAGACCAATGACCGATACGAGACCACCATCAAGCATGTCTATGCTGCCGGAGACATCATCGGGCCGCCATGGCTTGCCCATGTTGCGAGCTACGAGGCAATCCAGTGCATCGAGGGACTCTATGTTCCGGGTCACAAGCCCAAGAAGGTCACCCTCTTCCCCGGTTGCACCTACTGCCATCCGCAGGTTGCGAGCATTGGTCTTACTGAGCGTGCCGCCAAGGAGAAAGGACTCAAATACAAGGTCGGCAAGTTCGCCTTCATGGCAAGCGGGAAGGCACGCGCCATCGGGGAGCTTGATGGCTTCGTGAAACTCATTGTCGGCGAGCAACATGGGGAAATCCTCGGGGCGCATATCATCGGAGAGTCGGCTACCGAGCTGATAGCCGAGTTGGGGCTGGCCATCAATCTCGAGGCCACCTACGAGGAACTGATCGAGACCATCCATGCGCATCCGACCTTGAGCGAAGCCGTACACGAAGCGGCTCATGCCTCACAAGGTCATGCTATCCATAGCTAATTTTAGCTATGGAAAATCCGGCTGGCGAGACGATCAATGACTTGCATCAGGAGCTCAAGGAAAAGGCGACGGAGTCCAAGGATGGATTTCTGACTCGTATTGCGCTTACTACGGCGCTGATTGCAGCGCTTGCCGCCATCACTGGATATCTTGCCGGAGAGAGGGCTGATGAATCCCTTGTGGATCAGATCCATGCCGCCGATCATTGGTCATACTATCAGGCTAAGAGTATCAAGAGCGCCGTCCTGACGGCAAAAATCGAGACGCTTCAGACCCTCAAAGGAGAGCCGCCAGCCAAGACCGATACCGATAAGATTGCCCGCTACGAGGAGGAGATGAAGGAGATCCAGAAACTGGCTGAGGAGAAACAGCATCAGGCAACGCTACGACTGGAACAACGCAAGATTCTGGCCAACGGCGTCACGCTTTTTCAAATCGCCATCGCGATAGGAGCCATTTCGGCCATTACCCGCAAAAAAGGCCTCTGGTATGGCAGCCTGCTTTTTGGCGCAGGTGGAGTTGTGCAACTGATTCACGAACTCTTTTTTAGCTAAGCAAGCGCTGTTCACCTCATGAATGCCGAAGAGCAGGGGATGAAGAGCGAGTCCCTAAGCAAAGTCCCTGAGGTATCGCTCGTCTTCTGGATCATCAAGATCGCTGCGACGACGCTTGGGGAAACCGGAGGTGATGCCGTCTCCATGTCGATGGGTCTTGGCTACCTCGCGGGAACGGGCATCTTTGCCGTGATCTTTGCAGGAGCCCTCCTCGCACAAATCGCTGCGAAGAAATTTCATCCTCTCCTCTACTGGATTACGATCATTGCCACCACGACCGTGGGCACGACACTCGCCGATTTTGCCGACCGATCGCTCGGCATTGGCTACGCCGGGGGAACGACCTTGCTGCTAGGTCTCCTCGCGCTTTCCCTCTTTCTCTGGCATCGCACCCTTGGCACGATTTCCGTGGAGAGCGTGAGTACTCCGAAGGCCGAAGCCTTCTACTGGATCACGATCATGTTCTCACAAACACTTGGCACGGCACTCGGGGACTGGACGGCAGATTCAGCGGGCATGGGCTATCTGGGTAGCGCGCTGCTCTACGGCGGCTTGCTTGCCATCCTAGCACTGGCTTATTGGAAAACAACTATCTCACGCACACTGCTCTTTTGGGCAGCGTTTATTCTCACGCGACCTCTCGGAGCGGTGTTGGGCGACTTCCTCGACAAACCTCATGATCATGGGGGGCTGGCGCTGAGCCGTTATAGTGCAACCGCAGTGCTATTGGTCTTTATGGGTTTCTGCATCCTGATCTTCCCTCAGCGGGCAGCGGCCAAGAGTCACTAACCGCGCAGCGCGCGAATCTCCGCCGCCCGATCCGCCGCCTTGAAGACAGAGGTTCCAGCGACCATCACATCGGCACCTGCTTCCCGGCAGAGGGCGGCAGTTTTCACCGTGATCCCTCCATCGACCTCGATCAGGAAATCAAGACCGAGTTCCTTGCGCAGCTTGGCCGCAGCACGGATTTTATCGAGCATCTCCGGCATGAAGGATTGGCCCCCGAAGCCCGGCTCCACCGTCATGATGAGCAGGAGATCGAAGCGACCGAAGAGTTCCCGAGCCTGATCAAGCGGCGTGCCCGGCTTGATCGAGAGCCCCGCTTTCTTTCCTGCGGCCCGCACGCGATCCAGCGTGATCCCGGCATCGTGATTGGCTTCAAGGTGGGAGGTGACGCCATGCACGCCCTTGATGTTTAGAAACTGTTCCAGATAGCGATCCGGTCGTTGGATCATGAGGTGAACATCCAGCGGGAGATCGGTATGACGCCCGGCAGCTTCTACGATGATGGAGCCGAAGGAAATATTCGGGACAAAATCACCATCCATGATATCGCAGTGAATCCAGTTGGCGCCGGCGGTCGTGATGCTGGCAACCTCATCTCCAAGGCGTGCAAAATCACTGGCAAGGATGGATGGGGCGATCAGGGAAGGCATGGCTAGAGAAAAAGCTGAAAAGCTGAAACCTGAAAGCTGAAACTTGAGGTGGATGATTTTATACAACATGCTCTGAAACCGCATGGATTTTTCAATTGTCCCCATTTCCGATGATGCTCCTCTAATTGATCTGCAAAGTGATGATTACTTCATGGCGCAGGCGATGCGTCAGGCGGTGAAGGCCTACGAGGCCGAGGAAGTCCCCGTGGGCGCCGTGGTTGTCCGTGAGGGGCGGATCATCGCCCGCGCTTCCAATCAGGTGGAGATGCTCAAGGATGCTACGGCCCACGCCGAGATGCTGGCGATCACACAGGCCGAGAATGCCCTCGGCGATTGGCGACTCACCGATTGCGATCTCTATGTAACCAAGGAGCCCTGCCCGATGTGCGCCGGAGCATTGGTTCATGCCCGTCTGAGGCGGGTCATCTTCGGATGTGGTGATCCTATCGGTGGGGCGGCGGGAGGCAGGATCAATATCCTCCAACTGCCCGGTCTCAACCACCACTGTGAGATCACTTCCGGCGTTCGGGGAGAGGAGGCGCTTCAGTTGCTAAAGAGCTTTTTTGCAGAACGGCGAAAATAGCCTACAGTGCCAGCTTCCCCCTAGGGCGTGTCCGGTCTTGCAGCAACACGGCTGATACGATTTAGTCAACGTTCGCTCTAAAGGAAACGCTGATTTAATCCCATGAAGACCGCTGAGAACCAGTTGCTGATTTTTGAAGGCGCGAGTGCTGGGCGATACCCGCAGCGGTCTCGCCCGAGCGAGCAACGCAACAAAAATCGACAACTGGCTTCAGCCCTTCGGGTTACGGCGATAAAAGGTCGGCGACTGCGTAGGCTTCGTGTTTACAGCCCACTGCGGGGATGCTTGCGCGAAGCCGCCTTGTCGGCGACCCCTTCTTGCCGCAACGGTCTCTATGCGATTAAATCAGTGCTTCCTTAACAGGCCCATTTTTCATGCTTAACTGGATTCTCAAAAAAATTGTCGGTTCCAAGAACCAGCGCGAGGTGCGCCGGATGCTTCCAACTGTCGCCAAGATCAACCAGATTGAAGCCACCCTTCAATCACTACCCGACGAGGCACTCCGCGAAAAGACCGCTGCCTGGAAGGCTGAGCTTAAGCAGATCGAGGATCCTGATTTGCTCAAGAAGCGGCTCGACGAAATCCTGCCTGAGGCTTTTGCCGTTGTCAAAAATGCGGCCCGCCGGATGTGCGGCATGGGGTTCATCGTCTGTGATCAGCCCTACACCTGGAACATGGTGCACTTCGATGTGCAACTCATCGGCGGCATGGTACTTCACAAGGGACGCATCGCCGAAATGGCCACCGGTGAGGGAAAGACCCTCGTCGCCACCCTCCCCGTCTATCTCAACGCCCTCACCTGCCGTGGCGTCCATGTGGTGACGGTCAATGATTACCTTGCCCGGCGCGATGCGGAGTGCATGGGGCAGCTTTACGGATTTCTCGGTCTCACGACAGGCATCATCCAGAATGATCAGGCACCGGAGAATCGCCGCGCCCAATACGAATGTGACATCGCCTATGGCACCAACAGCGAGTTTGGATTCGACTACCTCCGTGACAATGGCATGGCTACCAGCCGGGAGCAGCAGGTACAGCGCGGGCATTACTACGCCATCGTCGATGAAGTGGATTCCATCCTGATCGATGAGGCCCGCACGCCGCTCATCATCAGCGGCCCCTCCACCGTTTCGACCCATCAGTTTGACCGCTTCAAGCCGCTTGTAGAGCAGCTGGTTCGCAAACAGACGGCACTCATCAACCGCCTCGTTGTGGAGTCCAAGGAACTCTTGGAAAAAGGGGAGAAAGAGGCCGCCGGCCTTGCCCTCTTCAAGGTCAAGCTTGGCCAGCCGCGCAACAAGGGACTCCTTCGTGCCATGGAAGACCCCGAGCTGCGCCGTCTTACCGACAAGGCCGAACTCTCCTTTTATCAGGATACATCCAAGGATGCTTTGGTGGCGCTCAAGGAGGAGCTCTATTTCACCATCGAGGAGAAACAGCAGGAGGCCGATCTCACCGAGATGGGACGCACCTTCCTCAATCCAGACGATCCGAATGCCTTCGTCCTCCCCGATCTGCTCACGGAATTTGCCGATATCGAATCCGATCCCACTCTAAGTGCCGCCGAAAAAGCGACAAGAAAAGCCGCCGCACAGCAGCATTGCGACACCTCCGCCGAGCGGATGCACAACATCGCCCAACTCCTCAAGGCCTACTGCCTCTACGAGAAGGATGTCGAATATGTCGTCGAGGAGAACAAGGTCATCATCGTTGACACCTTTACCGGGCGTAAAATGTCGGGACGCCGCTGGAGTGATGGACTCCACCAGGCCGTCGAGGCCAAGGAGGGGGTTCAGATTGATCGCGAGACACAGACCATGGCGACGATCACCATTCAGAACTACTTCCGACTCTACGAGAAACTCTCCGGCATGACCGGAACAGCGGAAACCGAGGCCAATGAATTTCACGACATTTACGGACTCGAAGTCGCCGTCATTCCGACCAACCGACCCATCGCCCGTCTCGACGAAAACGACCGCATCTACAAGACGCGTCGCGAAAAACTCAACTCTGCAATCGAGGAAATCAAGGTCGCCTATGGCCGGGGCCAACCCATTCTTGTCGGCACGGCCAGCGTTGAATCTTCCGAACTTCTGAGCCGGATGCTCAAGAGAGAGAAAATTCCGCACACCGTCCTGAACGCCAAGTTCCACATGCAGGAGGCGGAGATTGTCTCCCGTGCCGGACAGCGCGGGGCCATCACCATCTCCACCAATATGGCTGGCCGCGGCACCGACATCAAACTCGGGGAGGGGGTCTCAGAACTCGGCGGACTCTATGTGCTCGGAACCGAACGGCATGAATCCCGCCGCATCGACCGCCAGCTCCGTGGGCGTTGCGCCCGACAGGGAGACCCTGGCCGCTCACGCTTCTACATCAGCTTCGAGGACGACCTCATGCGTAATTTCGGCGCTGCCGACCGCATGACCAAGATCATGGAGACCTTCGGCATGAAGGAGGGAGAGGAGCTTGAGCATCCTTGGCTCAACAAGAGCGTCGAGACCGCACAGAAACGCGTCGAACAGCGCAACTACCTCATGCGCCGCCGCACACTTGAGTTCGACGATGTCATGAACCAGCAGCGGGAAGTCATCTACGGCTACCGCAACGAAGTTATGGATGCGGAGAATCCGCGCAGCCTCATCCACGAAGTCATCACCGAAATAGTGCCCAAAAAAGTGGCCGCATTCCTGATCACCGAGAACGATTCCGAAGCCGATGTCGCGGGACTGGTACAATGGCTCAACACTACCTTCCCGGTGGGACTCACGGCGGAGAAATGCGCCTTTGAGACCCGCTCCATCGAAGAGAACGGCCAGTTCGTGCTACAGACCATCATCGAGGCTTACGACCGCAAGGCCGCCATCGAGGATGCAGCCGCCCGCAGCGGCTTGGAGAAATATGTCATCCTCAATGCCATCGACCGTCTCTGGCAGGAGCACCTCTACGCCATGGACAGCCTTAGAGAGGCCGTCTATCTCCGCGCCTACGGACAGAAAGATCCGCTGACGGAATACAAGACCGAGGCCTATGCCATCTTCGTTGAGTTGATGGACAACATTAAGAACGAAGTGATTAACAACCTCTTCCGCAGCACAACGAATCTTCAGGCCTTTGAACAACTCCTTGCTTCCCTGCCGCAGCATCTCATGCAGAGGGATCTGCTCGAACCCTCCCAAGGTGGAGCTACGCAGGCTCAGCAGAATGTTTCCGCTCCGCAAGCCGCTCCCGTCTCCGCAGCGCAGGCCGAGATGGATCGCGCTTTTGCGGCACCCCAGCCGAAACGGGAAGCACCAAGGGTGGGACGGAATGATCCATGTCCTTGTGGGTCCGGCAAGAAATTCAAATCCTGCTGTGGGCGCACAGCTTAGGCTGCGCTGTCTGGTTATTTTGGCGGATAGCTGCGTTGGCCTGCGCTTGCAGTAGGTATACTACAGCCTTTAAACGGCACTTTGTTCCCACAAAGCGGTGCCGACACTCAGGTTTTGCCTTCGACAAATTCTCCACGCCTCTACCCAGAGGCTTGGTTCAGGGCCGCATTGCTCTCCATCCAATTTCACTGCGCCTACACGAAAAAGATCAGCCAATGCCCGGAGGGTATTGGCTGAAGCGCCTAGTTAGCGCGTTGCGATCAATCCATGAGAGAGGTTTTTGCCGTAAACACTAATTCTGCAGTTTTTAGAGAAGAAACAGAATCAAGGTGAGCGATAATTTCAGGAGTTCCGAGGGTGTTGGTCTTGTTTGCGCTCGATTGAGTAATAACCATCCGAATGTCGACTCTGTTTTCAGTAAGAAGGGTTGCAGTAAGGGAGTATTTTAGCTCTGAGTCTTGGCTACCGATAGTTACGGACGCTTCTTTTCCGTTCTCTACGATTAGTGTGGGCATGCTAAGTATTTGACTGTTACCGGTTGCAATAGTCGTCTCAACCTGAAGTTTCGGCGCAGCAAGAGCAGAATATGTTAAAACTGCGGTTACTATAATGGAGTATAATGTTTTCATTTGATTTTATGGAGGTGAACTGGTTTTAAGTCGTTGTAGAAACGCCTAACTCGTAATTAGACGAAGAATCATTCCTATAGCAATGTTGGCTATAGTGTTGGCCAAATTTGTAAGCGAAACGCTCAATAAAACATAGGGCCCATCATGGGATCACCCATCGGGCCGTATAATCCGCTCCAATCCGCCCACTCTGCCTGTTCCAACTTGATCGCCTTTTCGTTGGCGATGTCCGGATTGATTTCTTTTTTGTAGAGGAGGTGCTGGTAACGCTCAAACTGGGTGTTACCCCCCACCAGCAGGAGGTTCTTGCGGCCATCGGCAAGCATGAAGAGAGTTTTGCTATTCTTGGTGACTTGGGTGATGTGTCCCTGGGGTAGTTTCTGCACCTTGGCGAGCTGTGCTGGGGTTTTGGGAGTCACAGCGCGGAATCCCGCCTGCTCAAGATACTGCTCCTTGCGGTCCAGATGACTCGTGCAGGCCGAGAGGGAGAGTGAAAGGAGCGCAATACTAAGGAAGGAGATCTTGTACATAGGGAATCAACTGGTTCTATGCCAAGAACCGAAAAAGGCCAAGAGAAGAGAGACAGTGTCTCTGCAAGTAATGCGCAAACGGATGGTCAATCCACCAAGTCTTCGATGGGAGAATTCAAAACTTCACCCGGACAAACCGTGGCCAGTAAAGGCGGTCATCGTTCAGGAGTGTTTCCGGGTTTGTTGCATTGGCTGCGTAAGTGACGATCAATTCGTTTGGTGCCGTAGAGAGCATCGGGTGGGCTTTGGCAGCGTAGCAGAAGATGCCGTCACCCCATGTCGCTTCCGGGCAGCGGTAAACGATCGTTGCTTTACTCCACGGCCCCCATGGGTTGGGAGCTGTACGGGCGATGATGTTCCTGGACAAACCGTTGGGCGTGCAGATCAGGACATAACGATGGAGAGCGGGCAACCACGAGACGGAGTACTCGTTGGCGACATCCGGGCAGAGATCGGCAGCATGTAATGACAGCCTGCTCCATTCTTTGCCGGTATAAAACCGCCACCGGTGGAAATCCTCCAGATGACCCTTCGAGACGCGCGCCAGAATCATCGACTTGTCATGACAAGGGCGTTCACGCAAGCCGTAGAGATAAACGAAGCCGTCTGCCTTGAGGATGGCCGCGCCAAAGATTCTGTTTTCGCCGGGGGAGAATTTTGTGAAAGGAATTTTCCGTAAGGAGAACTTCCATACTGTTGGTAGATCAAGCGGATTGGCAACCCTGCAGAGAGTGGTTCCAATCTGTCGGAAACCGAAAGCGGAAGGAGCGCTGGTTCGCTCTATTTCGGAAAGAAATACAGACAGACGGTTACGCTCCATCACTCCGTCTGCAGGCCAAAACCATCGCTGTGCGTTCTTTGGGACGATCAATGACCGCGGTTCGCCGTTGGAAGATGAGCCGCAAAAAAAATGCACTCGGGCGGTCTCAGGATCCAATCGATGTTGTATGCCGATACTGTTATTGATCATGGCGACTGGAACGCGCCGACCATCGCGCACTTTGCCGAGGAAGGTATCCCCAAAGAGCCACAGGACACGGTTTTTACCCAACGACACCGAGTAGTCGGCATCCGCCCCGATCCATCCGGAGGATCGATGGAAGAGCCGGTCATAGGCCGGGATTTTCTCCGATACCATGGATGCCTCTGCTACTTGTGCATAAGATACAAGCAGCAGAAAGAAGAGCAAATTTCTGAGGGAGGGATTCACAAGGTATCACCAACGCAATAGGTTCAGCAAAGCTGGGAATCAAGCCCATGCAACACGAATCTATTAATCTTTAGCCGATGCCCTTCCGCCGATAGGCTTTGTTGATGATCAAGCAATTCAACGATTTTGCTGCGAATGAACGGACTTATCTGGCGTGGCTGCGAACGGCCCTTGCCTTGATCGCCTTCGGATTCATGCTGGAGCGCTTCGATCTGTTTCTGAAGATGTTTGAGAAGACTGTGGGAGAGGGAAGGCTGCCAATCACCGGCTCTGTGGGGCGGGAGGCGGGGATCGGCATGGTCTCCATGGGCCTACTCGTGATCCTGCTTTCAACCGGACGGTTCATGAGCACAACCAAACGGATTCGCAGCGAGTCTGATCAGCCTTACGACACACGTGGAGTGTTGGTTATGGGCGGAGTCTTTTTCATCCTTGCGCTCTTCATCCTGCTCTATGTTTCTAAGATTCTCACAATAGTATGAAGTCCGATCAGGATCTTTATAAGAAGTTACGCGATCTCCCAAAAGAGAAGCTTTGGGAGGATGAGGTTGCCCGATTCAATGCGGCCGCACCGCGGGAGCGCATGGAAAGGGTGGCCGTTATCCGTGCCGTCGGATCGGTCTTTTTCCGTTTCGGAACGGTAGAGGAAAAGGTAGCCGTGCGCGCATGGCTGACGGCATTGCTCGCGGACCCTCAGGAAAAAATCCGCCGCTATGCCATGACGGCCCTTCCGAAGATCGGTGCAAGTGAGGAGGCGGAAAAGCGGATGATTTCCTTGCTGAAGGCATCGGGTCCGGAACGGGAGAAGCACCATCTGGGTCGAGCGCTCGAAAAGGTCGGTGGTGAAGCGACGCTGGCATTGGCAGGCGATGATTTGTCGTGTGTGACGGAGCAGAAAGTGAAAGCAGCCGTGTTGAGGAAAGAGAATCCCGGAAGCATCCAGCTCGAGGCCCTTTTGCCAGCGGATGCCGGGATGAGAATCTTTCTGCGCTGCCGACGGGGATTGGAGGGAATCGTTCGGGAAGAAATCGAGGAGAAGTTGGATGATGGTATTTTCAAGATCGGAGAGGTGCGTCCTGGCTGTGTGACGCTGACACCACGGAGATCGTTTTCCCTCGGAATGCTTTATGAGCTGCGATGCTTCGGGACGGTCGGATTCAGCCTGGGACTGATTCAAAACGGTGAGGGGGAACAGTGGATCGAGGCGTTGGTCCAAGCGATCGCATCCCCTCGGACGAGGAGTATCATGCTTGCAGCCACTGAAGGAACGGCACGGTATCGTTTGGATTTTCCTACCCGAGGTCATCAGCGCGGAGCGATCCGTCAGGTCGTCGAGCGGGCTTATGCGAAGGCGCCAGAGATACTCAATGATGCCCGTCAGGCACTCTGGTCGGTTGATGTGATTCCTGTCGGCGTCCTTGGGAGCATGGCCTCGGTCGAACTCAGGCCCCGCCTCTATCCCGACCCGCGCCTTGGCTATCGTCAGGATGACATTGCCGCCGCCTCGCACCCTCCGCTTGCGGCAGCGATGGCGCGACTTGCAGCAAAGGCTGCCTTTGGCAGAAAGGGTCAGACCATTTGGGATCCCTTCTGCGGGTCAGCTTTGGAGCTTATCGAGCGAGCCCTGCTCGGAGGTGTGGGCACGGCTTACGGCACGGATCTCGATGCAAGGGCTCTGGAGGTGGCCAGGGCCAATTTCTCCGCCGCTACCCTCAGCTCCACCGAAGCCAACTTGATTCAAATCGATTTCCGTGATGTCTTTCGGGATCAGTTGATCAAGGAAGGAAGCATCTCCCTCATCATTTCCAATCCTCCCCTCGGTCGACGCGTCCGCGTGAAGGATCTGCGGGGACTCTTTGGGGATTTCTTTGCGGTCGCCTCTCGTGGATTGAAACCCGACGGCTTGTTGATCTTTACCAATCCGCTCCAAATGGGTCCCAACGATCCCTCTCTCACACTGGAATACAGCCAAACCGTCGATCTCGGTGGCTTCAACTGCCAACTGGAGATGTATCGCAAGGCGGGATAATCCCAAGGGGAGAGCCCTAAGACGAAAGGCGGAACTCCTTGTCTAGTAGTGCTTCCAATTCGATCATGGCACCATCCAGACGATCGTGGAGCGGTGTGCGTTCTTCCCCTTTTTGTAGGGTCAGGGCGTGGGCGACACGGTGGGCGAGGCTGCGGTTGAGATTGGATTCGCCAAGCTGATTGATCTGTTCATTGACTTTGGTAACCCGCTCGCGGGCATCGCGGATTTTCTCCATGGCTGCCGCTTCCGTTGCGACGCCGGAGTCCACGGCAAGGAGCTGCTTGCAGTTAAAAAGCCGACAACGCATCGGGCGTTGGTCATAGATGGCACAGGAGCAGGAACCATCTTTCTCACTGTGCATGGAGCAAGGCTGAAGGAAAAACTCCATGCCCTTCTTCCTGCGAAGCTTCATTCCGAGTGAGGCAAGCTGGCGGGAGGAATCCCCCTTTTGCAGGTTTACGGAGTGAAAAAGCACCCCGTCACAGCACATCCCGCAGGCAGCACAGAGACGGGCGGAGTGGGAGGAAGAGTCGGCAGTCGTGACTTCGTTCATATGAGGAAAGCATGGTCGTCCCCAGCCGATATGGGAAGAAATTCGCTATCCTTGGAATCTATGCGATAATGCGGCACAAGGCGTATGCAAACAGTTCTCACCATTTTGACGACTGCGGGCATCTCATTCTCATTTTGCGCTATAGGCCTTGCCGACCCACCGACTGTGAAATCAGGAAGAACGGTTTATCTCAAGGATGCAGGCGATTATCTTAATAAGGCCCCGATCCTGCCCAAGATCGAGGCCACACCTTCTCCCTCACCGAAAGCGACCGCCAGACCAACCGTCACGCCGAGACCAGCCCTGCGGACAGCAATCGATGAGGATGATGAGGCGAAGCCAGCCAGAGACTATCCACCGGCGATCATCCATCGTTCCTCGATGAATGTGGGTCGACAGATACCGGTTCCGACCCAGTATGCGGCTCCGCAAGTCGTCGGTGCACAGAATGGAGGGTTGACCGTAGTTCCTGCAACACCCACGGGATTTCAAACGATACAGACCGGGGTCACCACGGGTACGGATGCCTCCGGTAACACAACCGTGCGGGATACGGAACTTAGCGGGATGGTGAACTATGGCCAACCGATTCGTGCGGTGGCGCCTGTCTACAATCAGAATGGTCAGCCTGTTGGCACGCAGGTTATCACCGTGTCGCCCAACCCAATCCTAGTGCCTGTGACCCAAACCATCGAGATTCAGCAAAGCACCCGCTGAGGAAGCCCTGATTAAACAAGCAGCCGTTCCACCTCTTCCCGCGAGAGGCCATCTATTTGAATCAGCTTTCTGCGCGAAGTATCACCTTGGGCAAGGCGCACGGAGCGTTTCGGAAGGCCGAGTTTTTTGGCAAGGAATCCGCAGAGTTCCTGATTGGCTTTTCCCTCCAGCGCAGGGGCATGGATTTTTACCTTTAGGGCCTCGCCAAGCCAGCCCACGACTTCGCTTCTGGGAGCATTGGGAACTGCTTTGATCTCGATGCGGCAGCCTTCCACAAGTGGAACAGTTCAGGCC
>Ga0194039_1000130_pt1 | contig 48179 bp, 57 predicted proteins | sample JunL228m_MetaG_FD_148679 | JGI IMG/M metagenome (GOLD analysis project Ga0194039, IMG submission 148679) | Anoxic zone freshwater microbial communities from boreal shield lake in IISD Experimental Lakes Area, Ontario, Canada - Jun2016-L227-8m | ecosystem: Environmental > Aquatic > Freshwater >...
GAACCCCAGTACCGGTATCTGCCCGATAATAGAGTCTGCCCACTGGTTAATCGTCTGGTTACTGTTACCAATTAGTCCGTCCAGCTGGGTCTGGTTGATATGGAGCATAGCGGTAATGGAGTTGTTCTGTCCGGGGCCTGCCCAGTTGATAATGGTCGATACCAGACTATTGAGGAACTCCTGGTTCTGGAGCAGCAACCCCACGGTAAATGCAATGACGAAAATAAAAATTAAAAACGCTATTATCGTGACCAGGGCTGCCGATGCCGGTGCCCCAATCCTGGCCGTGAACCGCTTGTGAAGTGGCAGGGCGATGACGGCAATTGAGGCTGCGAATATAAGTGCCACCATGAGCTGCCAGAATATAAGTATCGCGACAACAGCAATTGCTGCGACGAGGTAGAGGGTGTAGCGGTCTCTCTCTTCTAACACACCGGGCATCAGGTATTACTCTCTCCGGGATTTTTATTAAACTGTCCTCTCCCACGCCGCCTGGTCTGTTGCCATAACCAATATGTGTTACTTGTCCCGGGAGCAGTTGTTCACGTTTTCGACCTCAAAAACCAATCTGTTCTTAAAACCAGCCATTGAATAGTTCAGATGAGGGATCATTACGGAATCAGGGGAGTGCAGGCTCATGGTAATCGCATTTGGGGCAATAGCAATCGTATTGTTTATCGGCATGATCGCCCTTGCAACCATGGCCACGGGTGAGCAGGTATCGCAAACGGTTACTGAGCAATACGAAATGCAGAAGGCGCTGTTAGAGGCAGAGGGGTCTGTGGGGGAGGATCTCGCAGCGATGGATGCAGCGGTGACAGGTGGTGCAGTGAAGATTGGGTTAATCGGGCTCAACGGTGCGGAAACGAAAGCGGCACTTACCGGTATGGGCCAGTTTCCCTGGGCGGTTGACATGATAACGGTTAATGAAACAGGAGTAATCGAAACAGTCGAACCGGAACACTACAAGTCCGTTACCGGCATAAACCTGGGTGATCAGAAACACCTGCAGCGGTTGTACTCGCAGAAAGTGCCGGTAATGAGTGACGTTTTTCTCTCTGCAGAGGGGATACCTGCCGTCGATATCGCGTCACCCGTGTTTTCACCCGGGGGGAGATTTATCGGGGCGACCACCCTTCTTTTCAAACCGGAACCATTTTTTGTACATAACACTCCGGAAAAGTCAGATGGAACACCCTGGCATCTCATGGTAATGCAGAAAGACGGACTTATCGTGTATGAACCTGATACGGGGCAGATCGGAAAGAATGCATTTTCCGATCCGCTTTTCAGGCCGTTCCCTGAACTTATCGCTCTTGCAGGGAATATGTCCCGGGAAAGAGTGGGAAATGGTACCTATACCTTTATGGACGCAGAAGGGACGAACGTCACAAAGGAAGCAATGTGGACAACCGTTGGTATCAGGGGTACTGAATGGCGCCTTGTTCTTATTCGGATTGCTGAGCAAACAAAGCCATAAAACCCCGGGAATTGACCCCTTCCAGTTTATTCTCTTCTTTTAGGACGCTCCGGACATACATTTCTATGCAATTTTTAAATCGGGGTCCCCCTTATTGTTCACGCGGGAACCTGGTTGATCATTGTTTTTCCTGGTGAACCTGGTGTTCGTCTGTCAGGGTAACAGAAAAAAACAACATAATCCAGGTACTGAATAATCACAGGAATAAAAACAGGATGAGGAGTGCTGACGTGAGGAATGCTAGGAGAATAACGACGACGGCGGATTTCCTGATTACTGCCCCTTCGATCCCGGGCTGGTCTATTACCGCAGCGGCATTGATAATCTTGGCAGGTGCAATTCCTGATGCGATCCCACCGGCAACCATGTGGGCTGCGTAGACTTTCGTGAAGTCGAGGTTGAGGACCTGCGTGGCTTTTTGCAGGATCCCATAGAACATCACATTTGAGGACGTCTCGCTGCCGGAAACAAAGGACCCGAATAACCCCAGCAGAGGGCTGATAACGGGAAATGCAATCCCGAATACCATGGCAAGGGTAAACCCGATCACGGCGTTCATGTTGAGGTCGTACGACCCGGAAACGAATGTAAGGGTATTGTTAATAACGGTCTGGCCTGACCAGTCCATCACGTACGCGATTGCAAAAAACACTGCCGCTGCGAGCGTCGGGCTCCATGCCCGTTTAACCCAGATTTTTGTTATCTTTTTGCTTTCTGCCCATGACCTGATGAGGAACGGTGCTGCAATAAGGGTGCTGACCACCACCCAGAAATATGCCTGGTTCATAAGTTTCAGGTCAACCGCCTTGTTTGCGACCACGGTAATTTTCTGGGCATTTCCAAGGATATTGTAGAGCCCTGCCTGTATCTGCGGGATACTGATGAAAATCACCAGCACCACGAGGAGGGCCCACGGGAGCACAGCCTTCCAGAGTGGCATCAGCGTGGGATCCCGGGCAATCGCAACAGTATCTTTAGTTTTTTCCTGGGCAGGATGTGTCCTGACCCGTACTGCCCGGTGCAGGAACAGGACTGCAATCGTGACAAGCCCGGCGAATACTCCGACGAGGCCGATAGCAGATGCAGGAAGAATATTGACGAATATAATGGCGAAAATACCCAGGGATAGCCCTGCAAGGACTGCGGGGACAATGCCTTTCCGCACTCCTTCCATGCCATCCGCTACCCACAACATTCCAATCGAGAGGCCGGTGGAAATTACCGGCAGGAACAATGCGACGTTACTGCCCATGATGACGGCATTAAATCCGAAAACTGCTGCCGGAAGGGTGATGGGGACCGCGAGGAGCGAAAATGAAGTGAGCGGGTCATACCCGAGGCATGGCAGGGCCACGGATGCAACGGGTGAGAAACCCAGTGCCATCATGATAGGCGGCAGCATGGTAACGGGTGTTGCCCCGATTGAAACAAGGAACGAACCAAAACCCACGTTCAGGATCATGATCTGTTCGTACCGTTCCGCCGCGATTGACCTGATATATTCAGAGATGCTTCGGATCGCCCCTGTCAGGTCCATCATCGTGACCTGGAGGATGGTAAACAGGACCATCAGGGAAATGCCAAAAGAGGCAAGGATCCCGCTTGCAGAGGCATAAAGGGCGACAGCAGGTGATGTATTAAAGAACATAACCGCAACAAGCATGGTGAGGAGCCAGCCAATTACTGCCATCAGGGTGCCTGACTGTTTCAGGAATACAATACCTACAAAGATGACGATGATGGGTAAAATCGCAAGGAAAAAAAGAATTATCGAATTCAATAGTATGCCAGCCTTTCTACTAATTTCCAATGCCATCACATAACCATTTTGGAATGTTTCCCGGATTCAGGCGGGGTATTCATGAAAGAGACGCCCGATGAAATGTCCTGATGAAGTATCTGCGCAGGCTGGGGACAAAGTGAACTATGGAAGAAAAAAGTGGGTGCACGAAATTAAGGGTCCGCTTTCCCGAAAGAGCCTCTTTTACAACGCCATCGTTATGCCGGCTTTCCCTGCCCCTGGTCCCGGGTGCCTGGTACATATCCGAAGGTTACATCAGCCTGTTCCTTGGTACTTACCAGCGGTTGTTCCTGATTGCATCACGCCATGCTTTCCTGGCACGTGCAAAGGTACCCCGTAATGAAGGTCTTTCCAGGTACCGGTGGATCAGGTGAGTTTTTTTATCGTTGACAGGTTTCATACCGGATAATCCTGTGGGTAAGTTTCCGTTCTGTTCATTATCACTATGCGTCGGGCACTACTCAGAAGCTTAGTTTTGGAGATGTACCTGTTTCATGGCAATTTCTGAAGTGTCCCATTCACCTAGGTTACTCCGCGATGAAATAAAAACATCCAAATATCTGCCCACTTACTTCTAGCTGTGGGGTGAACCCGGGAATTACCGGATTGAAATTATGTTTGAACAATATAACCTCGACGCAACTGTTGATGAGAAAACCATTGAAAAGACCCTTCCCAGAATTAAGGAGCAACTGGGGGAACTCCAGCGTGCATGCCGCGATAACGGCATCCCCGTCGTGATCCTGATTGAAGGGTGGAATGCATCAGGTATCACCTCTGTTTCCGGTGAAATTGTCCAGGCCATTGATCCCCGTGGATATAACCTCTATTCGATCGGTACGCCAACGGACGCAGAAATAGCACACAACCTAATCTGGCGTTTTTTTATTAATACCCCTGCAAAAGGCAGAATTGCAATTTTTGCCCGGAGCTGGTACAGCCGTACCCTGGCAGAACAGCTGAGTGGTCTTAACTGGAATGAGCGGCTGAAGGAATCCACATCGGCAATACGAAACTTTGAGCGGCAGCTCGTTGATGATGGGACACTTGTCCTCAAGTTCTTCCTCCACATCAGCAAGGAGGAGCAGCGGAGGCGGATGATCGAACGGGAGAAGGACACCCTTACCGGGTGGATGATCACACGGGGTGACTGGGACTTTCATCACCATTATGACCTGTATCTTCCCGTGATCGAGCAGATAATTGAAGATACCGATACACCGATTGCACCGTGGACCATCGTTGAGGCGACCAATCCCGCGTATGCGTCGTTCAAAGTTATTTCAAGGATTACGAAGGCCCTGGAGAAGAGGATTTCCGGAAAAGAGCCCCCTGGCAAAAACCTCAGGGAAGTCACCCCAAAGAATAAAAAACGCCTGGATTTAGACAAAGTTGACCTGACAAAAACCGTTTCGAAGCAGGATTACTTCGGGCAGCTCAAAGAGTACCAGGAACGGGTTCGGGAGGCACAATACCTGCTCTATAAGCGGAAAGTACCCCTGATTATCGTATACGAGGGGTGGGATGCAGCCGGGAAAGGAGGCAATATCCTCCGCCTTACGGCGAGTATGAATCCAAGAGGTTACGAGGTGGTACCGGTTTCCAGGCCGAATGACTATGAATTGTCGCACCATTACCTCTGGAGATTTTATTCCCACTTTCCGAAAGCAGGTCATATTACCCTGTTTGACCGTAGTTGGTACGGGAGGGTGCTTGTTGAGCGGGTGGAAGGGTTTTGTTCCGAAACAGAATGGAAACGGGCCTATACCGAGATCAACGAGATGGAACAGAATTTTGTATCTGAAGGTGGCGGGATAGTTAAGTTCTGGCTTGAAATTGACCAGGAAGAACAGCTTGCGCGATTTCGCCAGCGGGAAACAGACTCAAAAAAACAGTGGAAGATAACTGATGAGGATTGGAGGAACCGGGAAAAATGGGGGGAATACCGTGAAGCAGTTAACGAAATGCTTGCAAAGACCGATACTCCCTATGCCCCGTGGACCATTGTCGAATCGGACGATAAATTCTATGCCCGCCTGAAAACCCTGCAGTCCACCATCGATTACGTAGGGACGCTCCTGTAGTCTGGTGTGATATATGCCGGAAAGTGCCCTCCTGGGAACCTGGTATACAGTACGCTAATCAAATAGTTCAGCCTTGAAACGGGATTTTCTCTCGTGGTCGCCACGTTCAATGTCCCTGGGAGGTTTTGATTTTTCATATTGTACGGGCAGGGCCGCGGGTGTGCCGTGGAGCGCAAGACCACAATTTCCTTCTTTTAGAGAAAACAGCATGCAGGGCTCTCCAACACATTCCAGTTTATCAAAAGGACAGAGTTTTCTTTTCATCAGTAATCCGACTCCCTTGAATCGTTATGATCCCCGGTTTCATTTTTACCGCTATCAAGTACGTGTTAAATACCTGTACTGGATACATTCTTGATATAAGCCTTGGGGAAACAGGAAAATGCACCATGCAAATTGTTATGACCTTCGCATAAGGGATTCCAACGGGAGATGAAAATTCCCATAATTCGAAAAGAAATAACCTCTGTTATGGAGTGATCTAAAATTAACCAGGAAAGCGAGACGGTAAAGCAAATCGGGTTTGGGAAGAACAGGATTGAAGCCCTTAGTGACTGTATATTCGCCTTCGCGATGACCTTACTGGTCGTCGGGATTGAAGTCCCCTCTCATATCAATGATTTCACCCCGGCCTTTGTCACGGCAACGCTGCAGGAACTCTACCCTGATTTTGTTCATTATTTTATTGCATTCCTCCTGATTGCGGGTTTATGGGTCATACACCATATGCAGTTTCACAAGATCCTTTATGTAGACCACAACCTCCTCTGGATGACAATCGGATCACTCCTCTTTGTGGCGCTTATCCCGTTTTCTACTGACCTGGTCGGAGATTTTCCGACTGATCCCATTTGCGCGTTCATTTTTGAACTCAACCTGCTGGTAACAAGTTCCCTCTTCTACCTGCAATGGAGATATGCTACTGCCAACCGCCACCTGATCGATCCTTCAATGAGCAATGGGACAATCAGGGCCGGAAAACAACGGGCCGCCGTGATACCCGTCCTTACCGCCGCAGGAATTGTACTTGCCTTCGCAGGTATCCCGTGGAGCACTCTTGTATACCTGTTTGCTCCCCTGGCATTCCTTGTATTACACTTGTATGGTCCGAAATTACCCGGCGGGAGCTGGGGGTTCTAGAAGTTACTCTTGAAAGATGAGAAAAATAATTTAACCCCGGTGTTTTTTAGCCAGGGGCTATCCCAGGTGTGGGTTCTACCGCTTTACGAACCGCAGGGAAGCTGAATTCATGCAATAGCGTTTATGCGTCGGCGGCGGGCCATCATCAAATACATGCCCGAGATGGGCCCCGCACCGGGTGCATAGCACCTCTGTCCGTACCATCCCGCCGGTCTTATCGGCCGTGGTCTTTACGTTCAGGTCCGATATGGGGGCATAAAAGCTCGGCCACCCGGTACCTGAGCGGAATTTCGCATCCGAAGAGAAGAGGTCCGTGCCACAGCAGACACAGTGGTAGGTCCCCTTTTCATGGAAATCATAGTACTTGTTTGAAAACGCGGGTTCGGTCCCGGCTTTGCGTGCAACCGCAAACTGGTCCCTGGTCAGGATGGCACTCCATTCCCCGTCAGTCTTTTCCATCCGGTCAAGGAGCTCAACACGTCCTGTTTTCTCCACGAATATCGGTACTTTATTATCCATAGCTCCGGCCTGGGTAGATGACATCCGGTCCTCCGGTTATGAGCAGTGGTATATCGCATTATTAATATCTTTTTATCTGGCTACATCCCAAACCTGTACCAGGATAATTACCCGTCAGGCTGCACCCGGAAAGGGTGTACATATCTGACAGGACTACTGAACCATGAAGGAGAGCGCGGTTAAGAGCAGGAACTGTAGTACCTGTGAACTGGTATGGTAATCCCATTATTACAGGGATTACCGGTTGAACCCGGCGGTTCTCCCCGTGTATTGATCCTTGGGAGTTTTCCAAGTCCCCTCTCACTTGAGTCGGGAGAGTATTATGCAAATCCAAGGAACCAGTTCTGGAAGATCATGGAGATCCACCTTGGGATATCAAAGGGGTTACCGTATAAGGAAAAGCTTGCAGGACTGAAGGAACGCAACATCGGACTCTGGGACGTAATCTTTTCCTGCGAGCGTCATGGTGCAATGGACCATGCCATCCGGAATGTTACCCCAAATGACATCCCGCTGTTCCTTCATCACCACCCGAGCGTCCGGTTAGTAATTGCCAACGGTTCTACGGCAGGCTTGCATCTTGGGAAATTCAGGCCGGAATGGCCGTCGCAGGTACATGTTCATACCCTTCCCTCGACCAGCCCGGCCAATGCCCGGACTTCGTTTGCCGAAAAATTACATGCGTGGGAGGTTGTGCTCGAGGCGGTGCATGGTCCATGATCAAGCCAGGATAACGATCCCGGGAACCTGGTCCTACCGGGAACACCAGGACCAGAACATATTAATGGGTGGCAGTAAACCGGATAAAAGGAACAGATTGGGAGTGTAAAAATGGACATTATTGGTCTTAACGGAAGCCCACATGGTAAAAACAGCCAGACCCTCCGCCTCGTGATGAAGGTACTCGAAGGTGCGGAGGGTTCAGGTGCGGATATCGAATATATTGACCTCTGCGAACAAGAGATCAATTTCTGTACCGGCTGCGGTGTCTGCTATGCGAAAGGGGAATGCATCCATACCGATGATTACCCGGAACTGCTTGAAAAAATTCTTTATGCCGATGGGATTGTCCTAGGCTCACCGAACTATATCAATAATGTGACCGCCCAGACCAAGGTTATCCTTGACCGGATGGCTGACGTGATCCACTGCCAGATGCTCTCGGGAAAGTACGGCTGTTCGGTATCGACCGCAGGCGGTTCCGGTGCAGAAGACGTTGCCGCCTACCTTAACCGCTCACTCCAGCAAATGGGTGCAACGACTGTAGGTCTTATCGGGGTGAACATCCTTGGCAACCCGGCCGCCATCACGAACCGGGAGAAAGATGCCTATAACCTGGGGACCGTTCTCGCAGATGCGATCATTAACGCCGAGGAATTCCCAGAACAGGATAAACTTCACCGGGAGCGTGCGGAATATATGAAAAACCTTGTCCTTATGAATAAGGACGTATGGGTCCATGAGTACGAGTTCTGGAAAGAAACCGGGAAAATTAATTAAACCGAACTGTTTTCCCCCTTTCTTTTCCGGGTCTTTTATATGATTCCGGTCCCGGTGGACTTTTTGGTTGCGATACAGCGGGGTCTGGCTGACTGAAAGAATGCCTGCTTACAGGTAACCCGCTAACCCTGAAACTATAAACCCGGATGGATGACATGTTATACGGTCGAATGTCCCTTCCTGCCGGTCATACAACCGCTGATACGAAAAAGCCACGATTCATGGCATTTATCGTTTTTGCTGCTATTTTTATGGCAGTCCTCGACGGTAACGTGGTAAACATCGCTCTCCCCACTATTACAACCTATTTTGGGGTGGATGTAACGTACTCCCAGTGGGTCGTCACCGCGTACCTCGTGACGCTGACAAGTCTTCTCCTCATATTCGGGAGAGTTTCGGAGTATGTCGGAAGGGGACGGATGTTTATTCTCGGATTCGTAGTGTTTACCCTTGGATCACTCGCCTGCGGCCTCGCACCTGACCTTCCGGTCCTGATCTTGTTCCGGGTTGTCCAGGCTACCGGTGCTGCAATGCTGTTCTCCATCTCGAGTGCGATCATTTACCAGTTATACCCCCGGGGGGAGCAGGGAAAATCCATGGGGTATGTCGGCGCCACTGTCGCCATAGGCAGCATCGCAGGACCGGTACTCGGGGGTTTCCTTGTTGATACGCTTGGATGGCAGTATATATTCCTGATTAATGTCCCGATCGGAGCGGTGCTGATCCCGGTCGCAATGAAATATTTCGGCTCCGGAGGCCCTGTCCGGAAAGATGCCAGGATGGACTGGACGGGGGCAGTGACCATGGTCATTTTCATGGTATCCTTAATGCTCGCACTGTCATCCCTTGCAGCGGACCTCGCGGTTACCCGGCCGGTAGCGGTCTATACCGCTATTTTCCTGGCCTCGTTTGCACTCTTCCTTTTGACTGAGCGGAGGGTGTCAAATCCCCTGCTGGACCTCTCAATTTTCCGCGTACCTGCGTTCTGCCTGCCCGTCCTCGCCACCGCGTTATATTTCATCGCTCTCTTCATGGTGAATATCCTCGGCCCGTTCTATTTTGAGGGTGTCCTCAATCTCCTTCCCTCGCAGGTCGGCCTTGTATTCCTGATAATCCCCGTGATCATGGTGGTAGGCTCCCCCGTGGCGGGATGGCTCTATGACAACCATTATTCCCCATATTATGCTGCAGTGGGTATGGCTGTTACGACTGGCTCTTTGCTCCTGCTGGCCGTCCTTTCCACGAGGATGGAACTGCTCCTGATCGTGCTTGCATTCATCCCGATGACCATTGGTATGGTACTGTTCCAGAGTCCCAACAATACCGAGATCATGAGTTCGCTGCCGGCGGAAAAAATCGGTATTGCATCAAGTGTCAGTGCAACGGTCAGGAATCTCGGGATGGCACTTGGTGTTTCGGTGGCAAGTATCCTGTTATCGATCAGTACCAGCAATGCAGGCTATTCCGGGCCTGTACTCCAGGCCGGGCCGGTCATCCTCTCTTCTGCATTTTCCCTCATCATGGTAGTTTCTGCCGTGCTGACCCTGCTTGCAGCAGGTGTCTCATTGCTCCGGGCAGGAATCGTAAAAAAAGAGGCCTGACCTGCTCCTGCGGTTTATCCCGAAAAATGGTGGTGGATAACAATAGGGTACCGTTGAAATCACCGTGGTCCTGCCAGACTGGGTTTACGACAGGTATTGCTGGAAGCGTGGTATCCCCCGGGACATCACAGGTATGTGCATCGCGGATAATTCTGGGAACTTTCGAGCTGCGAAGCAACTGTTTCACAGAATGTATAACTTCGCGCACCACCTGGGCATTGTACGGAAATAACTGAAAACCTCCTGTATTATTCGGAGAAGCACTGTATTTTTCTGCCAATTGGAAGGCCATGGCCTCTTCCTGTAAAAACTCGCTCTCACGCCGAAACAAAATAAAATTAACTTTCCTTAAAATTAATCAGGATCATATAATAATGGCGGAATTGCGTCTCATAGTAATTTAATAGCAATTATTCACGTTTTCAATTATGGATAACCGGCAGGAGACTATTAAAAAGATAAAAACCCTCCTCCGCTCCCATCGCAACGGTCTCACCATTACCGACATCGCCCAGAAATTAGAGCTGAACCGGAATTCAACCGCAAAATACCTTGAGATCCTCCTCATTTCCGGGGATGTAAACCTCAATACCTACGGTCCGGCAAAGGTTTACACCATCTCGCAGCGGATGCCGATTTCGGCCATGGTGAAATTCTCCGCAGATATCATCATCCTGATTGACAACGATATGCGGGTGCTGGACGCGAATGAGAATGCACTTTCGATACTCGGTCTCTCCCGGGATGACCTTGTGGGGACCCGGATTGATACAACAAACTCCCCCCTCCTCGAACGCCTCGCCATTCCTGAAGTGTTTGATGAAATCCAGAAAAATGGGGAAATTCAGCGTGAATTTGCCATTACATCTCATAATGAAGACCACCACTACCGTGTACGCCTTATCCCGACGGTATTTGATAACCTGGAAGAGGGTATTACGATAATCGGGGAAGACATCACAAAACAGATCAGGTTCGAAGAATCCCTGATGGTCTCTGAAGCCCGCTATCGTGGGATCGTGCAGGACCAGACTGATTTTATCTGCCGGTGGCGCCCTGATGGTACCGCTACCTTCATTAATGAACCACTTGGTCGCTTCCTCGGTCTTTCATGCAGTGATGCAACCGGGAAAAGTATTTTCTCCTATATCTCTCCAGAAGACCTCCCGCTTGTTAAGGCAAAAATCTCCGGGATTACTCCGGATCAGCCAACCGGATATATTGAAATAAGGGTGCTGAATGGCGGTGGCACATACCGCTGGCACGCGTGGAGCAGCCGGGGTATATTTGACAATACTGGCATTTTTGTCGAGTGCCAGTCTGTCGGGCAGGATATTACCGAACGTAGGGAGGTTGAGGAAACCCTGACCCGGATCCTGAAAGCGGTGGACAGCTCAAGCGAGGCGATTGGGATCGCAACTTCTGATGGCCGTCATATCTACCAGAACCCTGCCTTAACCAAACTGTTCGGATACACGACCGAAGAATTCGCACGTTCGCCTCTCCCCATAATAGCGTATGAAGATGCACAGAAAGGACGTGAAATTTTTGAGGCCATTATGCAGGGTTACTCCTGTAGCGGTGAAATCGTCGTGATCTCAAAGGATGGACGAAAATTCGATGCCAGTTACCATGCGGATGCTATCAGGGACGATAAGGGAACGATTATCGGCCTCGTAGGTATCCACACGGACATCACGGAGCGGAAGCGGGTTGAAAAGGCCCTTTCAGAGAGCGAACTACTGTACCGTACCATCCTTGACAATATCCAGGATATATATTACCGCTGTGACCCTGAGGGGACTATTGTTATGGTAAGTCCATCCGCACCAAAGCTTTTAGGGTATGATTCTATTGATGAAATTATCGGAGAGAAAATTACAGAAAAATTATATGACAACCCGGCGGACAGGGAAATTTTTTTAAAGGTCATTTATGAAAAACAAAAAACTACCGATTACGAGGTCACATTAAAAAAGCAGGACGGATCACCCATCGTAATCTCCACGAACAGCAACCTCCTCTTCGATTCGGACGGGCATGTAACAGGTATCGAGGGCTTTATACGGGATATAACGTTCCGGAAAAATGCTGAAACGGCTCTCCGTGAAAGCGAAGAACGTTATAGGGGTGTGGTGGAAGATCAGACCGAATTCATCTGCAGGTTTACCCCGGATGGTACCCACATATTTGTGAATGAAGCATACTGCCGCTATTTCGGGCTGAACCGGGAGGAGATAATCGGCTCCCGGTTCCGGCCTGTTATTCATCCGGATGACCGGAATAATGTTGCCCGGCTTATTGCATCCCTAAACCCGGAACATCCGGTTGAGGTGATCGATCAGCGGACCGTCATGCCGGACGGCAGCATCCTTTGGCAACGATGGGTCGACCGTGCGATCTTTCAAGCTGAAGGCCGCCTGAAGGAGTATCAGTCAGTTGGCCGGGACATCACCGAACGCAAGCGGGTGGAGGAAAACATTGTTGCTGCGTTGAAAAGAGCCAGGGATCAGCAGGCGGTGCTGGGTACTATCTCTATCTCCCCCTACCTGTTTTCAGGAGACGTTCATGGACTGTCCGCAAGTCTTACTGAAGTTTCTTCAGGAGTGTTAGGTGTGGAAAGGGCAAGCGTATGGCTTTTTAACAGCAAAGGAGATGAACTGCGATGCATTGACCAGTACGAGGGCTTGTATGATCGACACTCCTGCGACGCGGTATTGAAACGTCATGAATATATAAATGAATTTGACGCGTTAAGCACAGCAAAGTACATCGATGCCAATGATCCGTTGACAGACCCACGCACGGCGGGATATGTGGATGGCTACCTCAAACCGAACCGTATTACCTCAATGCTGGATGCGGTGATACGGGTCACCGGGCAGAATCTCGGGGTCCTCTGCTTTGAGCATGTTGACCGTCAGCATCACTGGGATAGTGACGAGGTCGCATTTGCATGCCAGCTTGCCGACCAGATTGCGATTACACTGATGAACCATAATCGCAAGCAGGCAGACCTTGCGCTAAAAGAGAGCGAGGAGCGGTACCGCACTGTTGTCGAGGACCAGACTGAGTTTATCTGTCGTTTTACCCCTGATGGAATATTCACGTTTCTGAACGATGCCTATTGCCGGTATTTTGGATTACAAAAAGAAGACTGTATCGGGTCCCCTCACCACGTGGTACTACCCCCCGACGATGCCAGGTCAATGAAAGCTCACCTGGCATCACTCACACCTGAAAACCCTGTAAAAACTGTTGAACACCGGGTCCTGATGCCCGATGGAACGATCGCCTGGCATTGGTGGAGCGATCGTGCAATTTTTGGTTCAGGCGGGAAGGTGATCGAATACCAGTCCGTTGGACGGGACATTACCAAAAAGATGGAACGTACAGAAAAAATCCGGGAAAGTGAAGAACGGTTCCGCACACTTGCTAATCTATCTCCCTTCCCTATCTCGATAATGGATAATGGATCGAATTACCGGTACCTGAACAATATGTTTGAACGCCTGTTCGGCTATACGCTTGCCGATATTCCCACTGGAAAGGACTGGTTATTAAGGGCATTTCCTGATGAAACTGGGCGCAATGAGGCGATACTCACATGGAAAAATGACATCGCACACTCAAGCCCTGAAGATGTCAGGTCCCGTGTATACCCCGTCACATGCAAAGATGGAACTGTTCGCCAGGTCCGGTTTTTCCCGTTAAACCTCCAGAACGGGGAGCAGTTCGTTGTGTATGAAGACCTTACCCCGAAAAACGAATCAGAACGGCTCCGCTCAATTCTCGCCTCAATTGTGGACTCTTCCAATGATGCTATCATTGGAAAAACGCTTGACGGGACCATCATCAGCTGGAATAATGCAGCGGAGCGTATCTACGGCTATCTTGCTGACGAGATAATCGGGAAATCTATTGCGGTGATTATTTCACCTGAATTGCGGGACCAGCTGCCGATATTCCTTCAACGGGTCCGTAATGGGGAACGCATTGAACATTTTCGGACAATCCGTATAAGGAAGGACGGGTCACCTGTCGCGGTATCCATTACCCTGTCTCCTATCAAAGATGAAAATGGTCACATATTCGGCATATCGACGATTGCCAAGAATATTTCCGGTAGCGAAGAAAACGATCTCAGGCGGGTCTCCTGAAAAATTGCCGCAACACAATCTTCTTCTCATCCGTTCGGTGCTATCATGGAAACCGGGGAAATAAAAAAGGATTGGATGAAATACTGTAACGAAATACCTGTCCGGTCCGTTAAGACCCCCGGGATTACACCATCATCTGACCGGGGAAATTCTTTCGATCGCTTCTTCCGCCGCGATCCTCACATAAGCGTTATCGGATTTCAGTACCGATTCAAGTCCCGGTAATGCCTTTGGGTCCCCTATCTTGCCAAGTGCTGCAGCGGCAGCAAAGCGGACGTCCTGGTCATGATCTTTCAGAAGCGTGATCAACGGGGTCACCGACTGGACCGCACCGATATTTGCAAGTGCATCTGCCGCAAGGTACCTGACCCACCTATCATCGTCCTTTAGTGCCGGGATCAGATAATCGGCTGCCGGCTGACCGAATCTTTCAAGTTCAATAACTGCTTTCCAGCGCTCGATATTTTCCTTATTTGCAAGTGATGCTGCTGTATTCTTCATTTTAATAACACCGTCCCCCCATTGGGGCAGATGAGTAATCCATCTGGGTATATTATCTTTATTTGCCAGAAATTACTGCATGGCACTACTGACAGGCAAAAACGGAACCCGTTGACCGAGGGAATAGTGAATTACTGAAGTGTAACAAGTATGGCGAGGGACAAAAAAATTTAGTTCGGACCTCCGGTATATAATATCAGTTATTTGACTAATCCAGCCTCCAATACTTACTATGGCCAGAACCGCTGCGGGTCCGGCAATTGCATCGGTACTGTTTACCGCTTCAATCGTTGCAACAATTATCGGAATTATTGTAACGATCTATTTCCTGTTCATTAACCCTGATTTGGCGTACAGGGTTGCAGCAGCAACCCTTGTCGGGATAGTAGGGCTACTGAGTTTCCTCCGGCACTCGGTATTCTACCGTTCAGACCAGGCAAGGATGGGGTGGGTCCAGGACCGCCCGGAGTTCCAGCTTGAGGTCGGGTATGCGAACCTTGCGATCGGGCTGATCGCCTTAACGGCTGCGGGGTTGAACTGGGGGCCCCTCGCGTGTGGGCTTAGTCTTCTGACCTATGGCACCTACCTGCTCTGTGCCCTGCTCCTCAATGCGTACGATGCAATGTACGTCTTGGAAATCAGGGCACGTGCGACAAAGAGCGTCATCAATACAGCATTCTTTGTAGCAGCGCTCTATATCTTCGGATTTCTCGCCCTTGCTGCCAGTCATACCGCACCGCTCTGAGCCATAGACTGGTCAATATTGAGGGAGTGGGGATTTGAAATATCACGATACCCTGCTCCAGGATACAATCCTCTCAGTTCTACCTATAAAAATAAGAAAAACAATCCGGAAGAGCCTGATAATTCGAAGAGAAGAATTTGTGAAAAAATGGCAATTAACAGGAACAATAAAAATCGAACGATTATTTGTCGTAATAATACCGGTCCGCGCCTGCGGACTTTTGTGGGCACTAAGCAAAGCGGTGGAATTTAATACTCCCCGGTTTCCCACTCTGTAAAGGAGAACGCGATGCCTGAGGATGTCAATAGTACTAAGATCGATGAACCCACTGATTCGTTAAACAGCAGGAAGTTTTATTTCCTGCTTATATTTGTCTCCATAGTCGGGGTAATCGGCGCCCTCCTGATGATCGCTTTCTTTTTCCTGGAGAATGTAATCACCGGGTTCCTGTGGAACGGGATTCCCGTGTACTCCCTGTATCCGGTCTTTAATCCCTGGATCCTCGTAATCTGTATTATCGGGGGGCTTGGTGCCGGGCTGATACGGCATTATTTTAATGGCGAGATTGCCATCATGGCAGAGGACCTTGTCGAGTTTACCGAGAAAGGCAGGTTCGACCTGAAACGGGGAATTGAACTCTTTCTCCGGGGACTGGTCTCCCTTGTCTGCGGGGCCCCCCTCGGGCCTGAAGGACCACTTACTGTCTCTACTGGTGCAGTTGGTACAGCAATTGCCGAGAAAGCCCGTATGCCTCCCCCGGTTGTCACCCTGTCATCGCTCTCTGCCATCAGCGGGTTCTTCGGTGCATTCCTGACCTCACCGTTCGCCGGGCCGCTCATTTTCATCGAGACAACCCTTGAGAAAGGTGTCATGACCTGGAAAGCGGTCCTCCCGTCCATTGTTGCGGCTACGGCGGGATTTGCAGCCTATTTCCTGCTTTCCGGCACATTCCTCGGCAACGTGTTTACGCTGCCGGCCTACCCTGAGTTCCGGAACATCGACCTTCTCTATGCAGTTGGTCTTGGCGTGCTTGGCGGGGCATGCGGGATATGTTTTATCCTCACGTACAAGAAAATGCGGGGAATATTCGAACCGCTTGAGAACCGGCCGGTGCTACTCGGCCTGCTTGGAGGTCTGGGGTTAGGGGTTGCCGGGATGCTCCTCCCTCTCGCCCTTTTCATGGGTAACGAGCAGCTCCAGGTACTCATTAATAACTACCTCGAAGTGAGCATCCTCCTGCTCTTCGTCCTTGTCGTAGTAAAAATCCTCCTCATAACCTTCTCATTTTCCACCGGGTTTGCGGGTGGATACATCTTCCCGAGTTTCTTTATCGGGGGTACGGTCGGGATCCTGGTATTCCGGCTCTTTCCCTTCATCCCCCTCTCGGTATGCCTCGTCTGCGTCATTGCCGGTATCAGTGTCGCACTACTCCGGAGTCCTATGGCCATTGCCCTGATCATTGCCATCGTTTTTGAGAAAACACTCGTCCCTGCAATGGCCATCGCACTGGTGGTGGGCTTTATTGTGAGCTACCGGTATTCCCTGCCTTATACGAGAAAGGGGGGTCACCGGGAGCAATAATCACTTAATTTGTTTTATCCGGCAGATTGCCAGAATGGCGATAATCTCAAATAGAGAACCCCATAGGAATAAGGTGTAGTGCCCTTCCTTTGCGGGATCACATCGTTTGGCTGATCCTTTCAACACAACCAATTCATGCCCGGAATTGAGAATAGATTTTAATACGTGGTAATAAGGCCAGGGCCGAGACTCGAACCCGGGTCGGGGGATCCACAGTCCCCTAGGATAACCAACTACCCCACCCTGGCAAAATATCCCTCTTACTTTTGTGATTGAATATACTTAAGCTAACTGCTTGAGACTCCAGCATTCCAGTACTGGTAAGTGGGTGATTTTTTTTGTTCATCCAAAAGCGGCAGATGTCCTGCGAGGTAGTCCCAGCCACTTTCTCTCATGCCTGTTCTTCTCAATAGTTTCCCGGGATTGCAATAAACGCAACAACTGCCCGGATGCGATAAAAGAGACTATTTAATAATCACTATGCGCTATTACATAGCAGTGAGTGATGAATTGTTGTCTACCTGATGAATAGGGGGGAAGACCGCGGACATTCGCGGTCTTTTCCCGATATTTATCCGGGCCCTGCTCTCAACACTTCCATATCATCCTGTCAATCGCTTCAGGGGTGGTGAATACGGCAACACATCAGAAGATCCGGACGCCTATTGTATGCGTGCTCGGGCATGTCGACCACGGGAAAACGTCCCTGCTCGACAGGATACGGGGCTCATCAGTAGTGAAATCAGAAGTGGGTGCGATTACCCAGCATATTGGCGCAACGATGGTCCCGATAGATGCCATCAGGCTGATGAGCGGAGCGATGGAAAAGCTCTCAACCAATGTCCCTGGCCTCCTCTTTATCGATACGCCCGGGCACCAGGCATTTACCACCCTGCGCGCCAGGGGTGGGGCACTCGCAGATATGGCGATTGTCGTCGTCGACATTAACCAGGGGTTCCAGCCACAGACTATCGAGGCATTGCAGATCCTCCGGGCCTGCAAGACCCCGTTTGTCCTCGCGGCCACCAAGATGGACAAGCTGCATGGCTGGAGGCCGAACCCGGGTGACGCATTTTCCGTTACGTACTCAAAACAGAATGAACGTGTAAAGGAATTCCTCGAGAAAAAAGTCTACGAAATTGTCGGCAAGTTATCAGACCTTGATTTCTCTGCAGAGCGGTTTGACCGTGTGAATGATTTCCAGCGGAACCTGGCAATAGTCCCTGTCAGCGCACATACAGGTGAAGGGATCGCCGAGCTGCTGATGGTGATGATCGGTCTCGCACAGCGGTACATGGAAGATTCCCTTGCACTGAGTGTGGAAGGGCCTGGAAAAGGCACCGTGCTTGAAGTTAAGGAAGAGCGTGGACTCGGAACTACCCTTGATGTAATCCTATATGACGGTACGTTATCGGTCGGTGATGAGATTGCCGCTGCCACGCAGGACGGACCGATAATTACGAAGGTCCGGTCGCTCCTCAAGCCACGGCCTATGAAGGAGATCCTTGTCGAAGACCGTTTTGAACGTGTCAAGTCGGTAACCGCTGCGGCCGGGATCAAGCTGACGGCACCTGATCTCGAGGAAGTAATTGCCGGTTCACCAATCCGTGTCATACGGGGGGACCCAGGCGAGGCAATGGAAGAGATCAGGCGAGAGATGGAGGATATCCATGTCCAGCTCAGCCCTGAGGGGCTTGTTATCAAGGCAGACACCATCGGGGCCCTTGAAGCGATCTGCAAGGAGCTGACAGAGAAGAATATCGAGGTAATGAAGGCCAGTGTCGGCCCGGTCAGCCGTCATGACATCATCGAGACTGGGACGATAAAAAATCCATATTATCGTGTTTTATTAAGTTTCAATACTGCGATCCTTCCCGATGCGGGAGATATGATCAAGGATCCCGTGTATGCCCATATCCGGGTTTTTTCCGGGCGCGTGATTTACCAGCTCGTGGATGATTACGTGGCATGGCGCGATGATGTAAAACGGAAACAGGAAAAACAGCGGTTCGAGCAGATCGTGATGCCGGCAAAGATCCGGGTCCTCCCGAATTGTATCTTCCGCCAGAGTAACCCGGCGGTGGTAGGTGTCAGGGTCCTCGGCGGCGCACTCCGGACCGATGTGAACCTTGTCCAGCGGGACGGTAAGAAGGTCGGCCATCTGAAGTCCATCCAGTATAACCAGGAGGCGATCCGGGAGGCAGAAGCAGGTAAGGAAGTTGCGATCTCGATTGAAGGGGCGACCGTTGGGCGGCAGCTGGATGTGGATGACGACCTGTATGTTGATATCCCGGAGCGCCATGTAAAAGTCCTGGAGCGCGAAATGCTTTCCCATCTCCCCATCCCGACACAGGAAGTACTCGGGGAGTTCACCTCGATGAAACGACGGACTGAACCCTTCTGGGGAAAGTAGTATTTAATAGCATATTCGCCCAATGTACTTGGTACTTCCCGGATGGTTCCGCACGGGCGGGCCGTCACAAAATCCAGGATTTTCACCCCAGGTGTGGTCCTGTATCCATCTAAAGGGCAGCAAACGGGATTGCGGTATCCCCCGGATCAGGATAAAAATAACCGGAGAATGAGATAAATGGTTGAATTTAAAATAGTCTTATCAGACCCGAAAAACGGACAGTCCCACAAAGTCGACGTAAGCGGCGGCGCGGCAGCATTCCTTATGGGTAAACATGTCGGAGACGAAGTAGATGCAACATCCCTCGGCATTGCCGGGTACAGGATGAAGATCACCGGTGCATCAGACAGGAACGGTACTCCTGCAAAGCAGAACCTTCCGTTTGCGGGACGCAGAAAACTGCTGCTCGCAGGCGGTGTAGGTTTCCACCCGGTCATGGATGGGGAACGCCGCAGGAAACCAGTCCGCGGGAACGAAATTACAGCAGATTTTGTCCAGATAAATGCAAAGGTCACCACATACGGTGAAAAAGCCCTCGAGGAGATCTTCCCGAAGGCAGCGCCCGCCGAAAAGGCAGCATAACTCAATACTTTTTTAACAGGTTTTCTTTCAGGGCCGCAATGTGTTCCTCAACAGGGACACCGTAGCGCTTTGCAAGAATAATCACGGCAGCTTCGGGCCTGAGAAGGTCGTCAAAATCCTTCGACTTCATGCGGTTCATCTCGGCGATGATCTCGGTCTCCTGCCTGCCGCTTGATTTTACCACCTGGTCGACCAGTGACTGGACCGGATCGTTTAATTCAAAAACCGACTGGGATGGTTTGAAGCCGATAGGGATCTCAACAGACTGGATATCAAATTTCGGGGCGAGCATCTCCCCGTCATATCCAACGAGCCCCTCGTCCAGTGCACGTTTCAGGATGATATTGGCCTGCTCGATACTCATCCATTTCCTGTCAAATGCGAGGTAGTATACGATCTCATTTTTCTTGAGCCTGTCTTTCCTCGTATGCCGGAATGGTGCCGCAATCGTTGTTATAAGGCTCAAACCAGGGCCTCCCCTGTCATGTTTTCATCCCTTCGTACCACCATGTGCCAGATTCCCATGTTGTCCCCAGTACTATTCTGCCAGGGCTGCTATCAATTCATTGGTGCCGCGGGTTCCTCTTCCCGTATATCAATAATCATATCCCGAAGTTTTCGCCTTCCATACTGTGGGATTAGTGGTGACGGTGGAATTGCGAGCACCTGCAACGTGGTTAGAATTCTAAAAAATTGTCCGGGATCCCCTGAAAGCCGGGAAAAAAAGAATTTATTCGATCAGAATGGCATTGATTACGCCGTTCTGGCCGGGGCGGCTTATAATCCGTGCGCTACCGAGTTCGGTGTGAATAATTGCGCCCTTGGTAAGGAGATTTCTCCGTACGTAGTTGGGGTTTGCCCCGTTTTTCTCTACCTTTTCGATCTTTACTTTCTGTGCCTTTCCGGTTGAACGAGTGGATACGGTTGCATAGGCTGCCCGTAATGCACGAATCTTCTGGTTCCCGCCAAACGTGCGGACAAGTCTGATCCTGTCTACGCCAATATGGGTATCTGCGGGTCCTGAACCGATCTCTGCTCTTCGTTTACCCTGTGCAGGCCGGTACCTTCCGCCGGTTGCCTGCCTGACTGATCTACCTTGCCAAAGCATTGTAATTGCCCCATTTACGATATCATCGCCGGAATCCTTCCCTGCGATAGTGCTCTAAATATTGCCCCCTGTGCTATATATGTTGAACTGATCACCGGAGTATGGCACCGAGGAGGGGTGCGACACCGTCCCCAGTCTTTAAATTAGTACGGAATACCTGCATTCCCGGGTTATAACGGTGCATGTCCCGCTCCATCCGGTCGAGATCAGCCCCTACCAGCGGTGCAAGGTCTACCTTGTTGATCACCCCGATCTGGCAGCCGCGGAACATCATCGGGTGCTTGTTGACCACGTCGTCGCCTTCCGTCGAACTCACGACCACGATGCGTTTCTCGGCACCAAGCCGGAAATCCGTGGGGCAGACCATGTTTCCCACGTTTTCGATAAAGAGTACATCAATCTGCCCGAGGGGCAGGTGGTCAATGGCATGCTCGACGATGTGGGCATCCAGGTGGCATTCCTTGCCGGTGTTCGCGTTCACCGCCGGGATCCCCAGGGCCACGATCCTCTTGAAATCATCATCACCGTACACATCGCCAGCAATAGCGCCGGCTTTTAAACCCTTTTCCAACAGGAGGGGGGCCATCCGTTCGATCAGGGCCGTCTTGCCGGACCCGATTGCCCCGAGCAGATCAAAGGCCCGGACCCCATGCTCCTTAAGATGGGATGAATTAGCGTCGGCAATATTATTATTGACGTCGTATACATCTTTTTCAATTCTGACGTCGATATGGTGCATGAGTATTATGTTTCCTCCGACATTGTTTATAGGTTCACTCCCAAACATATGAAATCATGAAAGGAGCGTGCATTCTCTATCCCTGCTATTTCAACGCGAGCCTTAAGCGCGAACAGGGGAGGAAAGTGCCTCTGTCAAAGGCGATAAAAAACCCCACACTCGCTGACCTTGAGAACTCGCTGAAAAAAAGCGGTGTGAAATACCTTGCCGAACAGAAGCATCACCCCGGTCACTGGGCCAAGCGGGAAGGGCGTATCGTGGTCACCTGGGATAAATCGAAACCGGAACTGCTGAAACGTGTATGTGCAAAACTGGAGGCCAGAAAATGACCGGGCTCTACGACCTCCATACGCATACGCTTGTGAGTGACGGGGAGATGCTGCCGGTTGAGCTGATACGCCGGATGTCAGTCATCGGGTATACGACGGTTGCAATTACCGATCATGTCGATGCTACCAATACCAGGGCAGTCGTTGAAAACCTGCAGGTATTACGTACCTCATCCGGGCATTTCGGTGTCCACCTCCTGTGCGGGGTGGAGATCACCCATGTACCCCCGGTTGAGATCCCTTCCCTTGCCGAACTCGCGAAAAATTCAGGTGCGGATATCGTGCTGGTACATGGGGAGACCCTCGTTGAACCTGTTGCACCGGGTACTAATCATGCAGCATGCACCTGTCCCCTGGTGGATGTCCTTGCCCATCCGGGACTTATCACAGCGTCCGATATGAAATTAGCAGCTAAAAATGGGATTGCCCTGGAACTAACTTCGCGGGGTGGCCATAACCGTGCGAATGGTCACGTGGCAAAACTTGCAAGGGAGCATGGTTGCACGCTCGTGGTGGACTCGGATGCCCATGCCCCGCACGATCTCCTCGACGAACGCGCACGGATTTCGATTGCAAGGGGTGCTGGACTTGATGAGGAAGAATGCAGGCAGGTAATGTCTTTAAATATCAAACAATGGTTGTCCCGGTGAGTTTACTAAAATCAATATATAAAATTTTACAACAACCTTTTATACAACGACTATCAATATATATAGATTGCTAAATCATTCAGCTGTACAAGTCAGCTGCCCGGCATTCTATCGAGGTAACTTCTGTGAGAGCAATTGGTCGCGCTCTGAATAGATATGGCAGGCGTATGCTGATCGTGCAGTGTGATGCTGCACAACTTCCCCGTTTATACAGCGAGGTTATTGACAGGCGGATGAAACCCGTTGGGAAAATTATGGACGTGTTTGGAAAGGTCTCGTCCCCTTACGCGGTTGTCCTCTGTCGTAACCCGTGTGAAACGGTGGCTGGTGAGAAGTTATATTCGAAGTAGGAAAGGTGAGGCCGTATGCAGGAAGTAGAAAAATTAAAAATTCTCCAGAACGAGAGGGAAGCCCTCAAAAATCGTGTCAAGGAACGTGTGAAGGAGCACGAAAAGAAGGCTGAAGACCACACCGAGACGGTATGTCCCGAATGTGGCAGCCGGCAGCTCGTCCACGACTATGAGCGTGCCGAACTGGTATGCCAGAACTGTGGTCTTGTTATCGATGATGATTTCATCGACCGTGGACCTGAATGGCGTGCATTCGACCACGACCAGCGGATGAAGAGGTCAAGGGTTGGTGCACCGATGACCTTTACGATCCACGACAAGGGTCTCTCGACAATGATCGACTGGAGGAACCGTGACAGTTACGGGCGTGCTATTTCGTCAAAGAACCGGGCCCAGCTGTACCGCCTCCGGAAATGGCAGCGCCGTATACGCGTATCAAATGCAACCGAACGGAACCTCGCCTTCGCACTCTCCGAACTTGACCGGATGGCATCGGCACTCGGTCTCCCGAGAAACGTGCGTGAGACTGCAGCGGTCGTATACCGTGACGCGGTCGACAAGAACCTCATCCGTGGAAGAAGTATCGAAGGTGTAGCCGCAGCGGCCCTCTACGCGGCATGCAGGCAGTGCAATGTCCCAAGGACACTTGATGAGATCGCCGAAGTGTCCCGTGTTTCAAGGAAGGAAATAGGGCGCACGTACCGTTTCATCTCCCGTGAACTCGGGTTGAAACTTCTCCCCACGTCACCGATTGATTATGTGCCCAGGTTCTGTTCAGGTCTCACCTTAAAAGGTGAAGTGCAGAGCCGTGCCGTCGAAATCCTGAGGCAGGCAGGCGAACGCGAACTGACAAGCGGGCGCGGCCCGACCGGGGTTGCAGCAGCTGCAATCTATATTTCTTCAATTCTCGGCGGAGAGCGGCGGACACAGCGAGAAGTCGCTGAGGTCGCAGGTGTGACCGAGGTTACAATCAGGAACAGATATAAGGAACTGGCAGAAAAGTTAGATATCGAAATCATTCTTTAATAACCATTTTTTTATCGGGTGGGCTTGTAGATCAGGGGTAGATCGTTACGTTCGCAACGTAAAGGCCGCGGGTTCAAATCCCGCCAAGTCCATGGATCTGTTTTTCTCCGGAAAGAATACATGAATTTTCGGAACCGGAACCGTCCGGAAAAAAAGGAGATTATTTTTTCTTTACCATTTCATTGACTTCATTTTCGAGCGTTTCTTTGAGTCTTAACAGGGCCTCACCCGCATCACTGGTTGTTGTGACCATGAACTGGTTATCAGTTTTAACGTCCTGGTAGGTCACGACATAATCAATCTGCCCGTCTTGTCCGCGTTTTGGCTCAATAATAATTTTTGCCATTATTAGTCACTTCCTGTTTTAGAAATATATTCTGGCTGTTCTTCATTAAGTTTTAGCTACTGGCAATATATAGCAGGTCGCTGGTCATGTATTGATACCATTATCAGGTCATATCCTGAATTTTTCGTATGAAACCTGTCTATGTTACCGGTATTCCCGGCCCTTCAGACCAGGTGGTTCGCGACACCCTTGCAGATTTCATTCTGAAATCGACCAATAATTTCCAGTGGCTCACACCCGGGGATATCGTTCTCCTGAAGCCCGCACTCAATTCAGGAGATCCGTACCCGTCGACGACACACCCTCTTGCCCTAGAAGTGACGTCGCAACTCCTTGCGGATCGTGGTGCAACCGTCGTGATTGGTGACCAGTCAGGGATAGGGCACGTCCTTCACCATCCCGGTGGTGTAATCAGGGGGAAAACCCTTGATAATTATATCCGGTCCGGGATGGCACGAAACAATTCCGCCCGGTTTGTAAGTTTTGAAGAAGAAGGCTGGGATGAAGGGTTCTTCCATTATTCTTCCCCGAAAACCAGCTCGTGGAAGGACGGTTTTTATATCACGAACTGGGTTCGGAAAGCAGACCATATTATGAGTCTGCCAAGGGTATCGACGCACAGCCAGGCAGGTGCAACCCTTGGGCTCAAGATCATGGTAGGGCTCCTCAGGGAAGACAGCCGAATGGAATTCCATGCAAACGGGCCTTATAATGGTTTTATACAGAGGGCAGCTCAGGGGAGCTCCATGTCTGTTGCAGATGACGGCTCCGGGAAATTTTTTGAGAAGATTGTTGAAATCTCTGATGCAGTCCGGGAAAAGCTCAGGTTCACCATGTTTCTCGTTACCGAGGCGCAGGTAACGTTCGGGCCTGATCGTTACAGTGTAGGTTCCGGTAACAAAGGGATTGGGAAGGCATACATAACCCGGCCTGAACCCGCGCTCGTATTTGGGTGTGAAGACCAGGTTGCGGCGGAAGTTTTCGCGCTGGCTCTCTTAAAAGACCTTAAAGCATCGGTGCCCCTGGTACCACTGATTACCGAGAAGATCTTCCTGTACCTGAACCACTATGTGAGGGATCTGTCCGGGGTACGGGTCCGGGACCACCCGTACATCCGGCATGCCATCGATATCGGGCTTGGTGAAATGCCCGCCGATATTGTGTACCAGGATATTCCAGATGAAGTCCGGCAGCGGTATAATAAATATTTTCAATAAAAAGGCTGACATACCTCCTTTATTTTTCAATGGGGAGTCTTTCGGGTTCTATCCTCGCAAATATTTGAGAAAAAGTGGTGCTGATTTCTCCATAGCGGTAGTGTTCATAAAACCGCTGACCATGATCTAAAATGACATTCAGCAAGAGATATATGCGAACACATGGAACTAGTATAGCGCAACCTGTGCGGGCTCGTAGATCAGGGGTAGATCGTCACGTTTGCAACGTGAAGGCCACGGGTTCAAATCCCGTCGAGTCCATTTTTCATTTTCATTTTTCATTTATCAGGCTTTGTTGAAACCGTCAGGTCTTGCCGGGATCGAAGGGCGGAGCCCTCACGTTAATACGGGTTTAAATCCCGCACCCATGCCAACCAATTTTTTTTTGAATCTTCATCATGGTATGGGGATCTGCTCCCGTAATTGATCAAACTATTTTTTTTCCTCAGGCGGAGAATCTCTGGAACTATAGGTTGCCACGGTAGCATCTCCACCCTCCTGCTGGCCTTGAAGTGCCCCTTTCGGGAACAGTTTTGCACCAATAAAGGCCCCCTGGCTCAATCCCATAAGGACTACCAGCGTAGGATCGATATCGGGAAGCTCAAGAAGCTGTGGATTAGCAATCGTTGCCGGGCTAAAGACCGTATAAAACAGGATCACTATATAGAGGCCTATCCCAATCCACGTCCAGAGAAACATCTGGTACCGTGCCAGGGATGCCTTCCCATTTTCAAGCAACATCGTAGACCACTTATATTCTGTTGGGATTTCAGGTGTTGACTGACTTCCATGGTAAACTACACTGTTGACTCCTGCGCTTACAATCGGGACGGCAGTGCTGATACCAAGCAATATCAGGATATTTGTGCTGATTGTGGATGGGGGATCATAGAGCCCCGAATTGATCCTGAGATAATATATCATCAGGTACGAAAATGCGACCACCACCGTCCATAGCAGGAACTGGAATATTGCAAGGCTCGGATAACCGGCCTCGTTTAATATGATAGTCCTGAACTTCTTATCATTCCTGTGGAGGAGGGTCCGCACAACAAAACTGATCACGCAGACCGTAATCACCGCATAAAGTGCAGCTACCCAGATATAACTCAACCCAGCCATATACCAGCATGAAATGGCGATTATATAAAATAGTTGCTATAATATATCATGGATTACAACTAAAAAAACCCGGCCCTCATATCAACCCCAATCAATATGATGTCATACAATCGTCATGGGATTCTACAGGGCGGCCATGTGATTCACAACTACCAATAAAAAAAGAATAACCTAAATCCGTGGATTAATCAATCCAGTCCACCAATTTTCCCGGTTCTTTTTCAACCCTGCGAGGGACTACTATCCGCCTTTCAGGTTCCCTTGTTTTCCCAATAGTTCCTGACCCACCGTATTCAGGGTAGTCCGGAAGGATATCCTGATCAACGTGGCCAGCCACAGGACGCTCCTCTGCAAAGATCATGGGTGCGGGCTGTTTCATATCATCCCGGATCCCGAATAAATTGTCTTCCGTTCCGTGATTATAGGGGCTGACGGGGGTATTGGAATCCCTGGTAATGAGAAAGTCAATAAAATCTTCGACCTCGCGTTGCTGTTCAGGGGTCAGGCGTGATAGCTTATCCACAATCATTTCTATGCGGCTCCTTTCTCAATTATTCGCTACATTATCTCCACATTTTTGCATATTAACCTGCGTGGTACTGGAAGGTCCCGGTTCCTCGTATGGTGCATATTGTGAATTACCAGGATGATTACCGGATCGCCGAAAAAATCCCGGCTCATTCCTTTTTCCCTCGACTGAAAAGATTGGTGATTTTGAATGACCTGAACATGTTGAGGATTATGGAGAAGACTCCGATCAGCGAGATCCCAATGATCAGTAGTATTACAAGGCTGAAATTTTCCTGCACAAACGGGAGGTTCCCGAAGAAATAACCCGCAAGGGTAAATGACAGGATCCATAGCACAGCGCCGATTACATTATACAAAAAGAAATGGGAAAAATTCATCTGCCCGAGTCCTGCAAAAAAAGGGGCAAAACTTCGGACAAACGGGACGAATCGTGCAATAACGATGGTAAATCCTCCGTATTTTTCAAAGAACATGTGGGTCTTGTCGATATATTCCTGCCTGAAAAAACCGATTTTTTTATCGAGTATTTTTTGGCCAAGATACCGGCCAATCAGGAAATTCACCACTCCCCCGATAATTGCCGCAATAATCAGCAAGACAATGAGTAACTCGGGGTTCAGTAACCCGGTGGCCGAAAGGGCGCCTGAGATAAAAAGAAGTGAATCTCCAGGGAGGAAAGGGAAAACCACCAGTGCGGACTCGAGAAAAATGATCGCTACCAGGAGGACATATGTCAGGAGCCCGTAGGCCAGGATAATTTCCGGAAGGTAATGGTCAAAGTTCAGGACGAGATCGATAAAGGGGATCATTGCTCCTAAATAGTTCAATGGTATTGTATAAAGACCTCGACCTTGTTACTCGTCCATCGATGGGTGATCATGATTAATAAAACACTGGTGAAACCGTTTTCTTCAAAATAATCGATACCCTAGTTTTTTTGTTGTATCAATGTCAGTACCCGGCAGGAGTGTTCTGCAAGCGATGTGAATACATATGCCTCATCAAGTGTTTTTCCGGCTGAAAACGTCCCGTGACCAGAAGCGATAGTAAGTTTTGAAAGGCAGAGCGAGTCTGAAACATTCATTGCAAGTTCATCAGACCCCGGGATGCCGTACACCACGGGGATGACCGGGCAGAGCATCTCTCCTTCACTATCCCTTGGGATAATCTCCCCCGTAATAATTGAAAGTGCCACGGCATGGGCCGGGTGGGCATGGACTATTGCATTATGGCGTGTTTTCTGGTATACTTCACGGTGGACCCGGTATTCGCTTGATGCCTCCTTTGGTACCGGTCCTTCAAGTGGAACAAATACCGGCTCACCCGGGTCATCAAGGTAGGACCCCGTGTGAGTGATATAAAAACCGTCGCCGGATCTGACACTCATATTGCCAAAATTTCCACCAACCAGTCCCTCTGAAAAAAGTCTTGTTCCTATTCGTCTGAATTCATGAGTATACATTTCTCACACCTCTTTTTCCCACAATATTCCTTTGCGTATTCAACGATATGTGCATGGGTCTGCCGGTGAATATCTGAGTCTGGTGGCAGGACCTCTTCAAAGAGTGCCTTCAATCGGGACTTCTGCTCCGGGATCCCGGAACATCCGCAAATATGGTGGGTATAGGCATCAATGACAAAACTCGGCCTGTGAAAGCCATAACACAAGATGCTGTCAGCCGTTTCTTCACCGATACCTTGTACCTGGAGGAGTCTCTCTCTGAGTAATTCAGTCGGCTGCTCTGCCATCGGCGTTATTCCACCGTATTCTTCTATGATGGCTATTGCAAGCGCTTTTAGACGCCTCGTCTTGACCTTGTAAAAGCCGGTACAATGTATTGCATTTTCAATATCGGCAGGCTCCGCCTCATACAGGGCAGCAACAGAGCATAGTTCTCGTTCTTTTAGCAGGGCTAATGCCCGGACGACGTTTTCCCAGCGGGTCTGCTGGGTTAATACTGCCCCGATCAACACTTCGTCCGTGTCACCCGGCCACCATGGGATATACCCATAATGATCTTCCAGGACACGGACAATACGTGCACATTCAGACGAACTTGATCCCGACATCGTGCATCTTGTTGTACCGGGCAATGTTGAGCAGAAGCGGGGTCAGGCTCTCGATCATCGCCGAGACAGCCAGCGGCCCTGCATCATAGGCTTTCAGCAGCGATGTCCCGTTCACAATACCCATGATAACCGACTTTGCGTCCGCGTCATCGCTGCATACGGGCACCGCAACATCTATCTCCACATCAAGGTCTTTCCAGCGGTTTGCTGCAATCGTATTAAACGCGGTCACTACCCTTGCACCCGGGAGGAGCTTTTTCACGAGGAGGGCTGCCGAGCCTTCAGGAGGGGGAACAATAGTAAAAAATTCCTTCTTCTCCATCGGGTTTACTGGTGAGACCACAATTTTGCCATCGAACCCCGAGAGGCCCGAGAGGGTACTTTCAAGGTGCCTGAACGGGACCGCGAGGATGATGACGTCTGCGGCACTGACTGCCTCCTGGTTTGAGACCCCGGTACAGCTGCTTTTCATCCCGCGTTGTTTTAAGAGGTCAATTGTGCATTCACTTGTAGATACAGCCTTTTCGGCCTCACGTGACCCGAGGACTACGTCGTAACGTGAAGAGAGCCGCCTCGCCATCCCCTCCCCGATATCACCCGTGCCGCCAACAATTCCAATCTTCAAAGAAGCCACCTGTTTAACCCTTCAGAGTAGTGGTTTTAAGTAATTCTCAAGTGCCTCTGCGCTGGTAACACCTTCAAGGGACTGGATGACCTTTCCATCCTTCTCGATGATCAGTGTTGGTACGACCTGGATGCCGTATTTCTGGGCAAGTTCCATGTTCTGGTCGACATCAATTTTCTTCAGCTCGAAGGTGTCGCCCATCTTCTTTTTGAGGTCTTCGAGGATCGGTCCCTGTCGTTTGCATGGTCCGCACCATTCTGCAAAAAAGTCCATCAAAACTGGTTTCGTCATTGTACAATTACCTTCCACAGTTGTTGCGGGAAAAAGCTGATAAAGATTGTTATACAGGTATTCCCTGAAAAAAGTTCAAAAAGTATTGGATTATTTTGAAAGGATTGCCATGATGATCCGCCCGTATGCGGGACGGGTGATGGTCACCCCGATAAGCACACCGAGGATCGTGATAATGGCGAATCCCCTGAGTGATGAAAGGTCCATAAGGGCAAGTGGCAGCATCGCGATGACTACGGTTGCAGCCGAAGCGACGATGATACCAAGGGCCCTTGTAAGCCGTTTCTGGTAGACATTCGGCGACGGGACTTTTCCCTCGTGGAGGATCTCATCCGTGATAATAATGAGCTGGTCAATCCCTGTCCCTAGGACGGCAATCAGTCCGGCGATTGTTGCAAGGTCCAGCTGGATGGTGAACACGGAAATACCGAGCAGGATGATGATCTCGGACGCGTTGATACACACCATCGGGAGGACAATTGCTGGTTCCCTGTAACGGTAAAAGACTACCAGTCCTACCGTAATGAGTGCCAGGATACCGGCAAGAACACAAATGACTTTAAAGTGCTCACCAAGTGTTGCCGAGACTGCACCGGACCCGGCCACGCTCACATCTACCGGGAGCGCCCCGTTACGCAGGTGTATTTCGAGGTTTTGTGCGGCCTGCTGACCAGTTGTACCTGCCCCTGTTGACGCAAATAACTGCCTGACAATTTCATGCTGGAGGTTCCCGGCAAGTTCCTTTGATAGTGGTGCCGAATAAATGACCTTTCCGTCAAGGAGCATCTGGAGCTCATGGTTATCAGGGTCGGCTACAGCGCCGTACTGAATGGCAGCAGCCTGTAATGCCTTTGCGCCATCTTCACTCATCGTGAACGAGACGCCCCACTTTCCACTACCAGGTGGTTCCTGCGTTGGGTTCCCTACACCGGTGATAGAGTCGCCGAAGACCACGTGTTCGGACTGGTTTCCTGTGGTGACGACCCGGACCTCAAATTTACCCTGCTTCCCGACGACCTGCTGGGCCTCGCTCATGGTGACCCCTGCAAGCTCGACACGGATATAACGTGTGACCCCGTCAAGACCGGTCAGGGTATTAATGCGGGCATCACGGGTACCGAGACTGTTTATCTTGCTCTCGAGGATACGTTTCACATCATCGGCAGTCGCCTTTGTGACACCCTGCTGGTATGATGTGATCTTTCCACCGGCTTTTTCAAATATCGGCGTCAGTTCCGCCTGCGTGTAGAGCTTCCTGATCTCGAGCTTATCGCCGACCAGGAATATTTCGGCATCAGTCTGGTTCTTTAACGAAGCGATGAATTCCTCCGCGGGTTTATCTGTCTGGAACCCTACGACCTCTGATTTGAATTCAAGCTGCAGCCATGCACCTTTCTGCAGGTCGAGGCCGTACTGGAGGTTCGTCGTAAATTCTCCGTTTTCGAAATGCGGGTATATCGCTATCAGGGACGCTACAACGAGGATAATAAGGAGTGCAACTCTCCAGTCTTTTACGAGAGTGATTATCTCATCCTTGTTCATTTGCCACCCCTCTTTTTCGTGTCCTGTTTGGGTGTAGTCCCACCAGTAAGCCCGGGGCCGCCCTTTTTAGTGACATACCACTTGATGATCCCGGCGTTGGTGAGCCAGGTATTCAGGATATCGAATGCGAGCCCGATCAGGAGCACGCTCGCGATCAGGTTGATCGTCTGGACCTGCCCGTACCACGACACCACCCACATCGCTGCAACAGCCGCGATTGCGGTGCTTGTCATGATAATACCAGTGTGGAATGCCCCGGCAAGCTTCTCATCGAGTTTTCCCTGCCGTTTGAGGACCCGCATGGTGAGCAGTATGTCACTGTCCACCGAGTACCCGATAAGCATCAGGAGCGCTGCCGTGGTTGGCAGGGTGAGAGGAATTCCAAGCACGTTCATCGCTCCCGCAGTCATTATAATATCCGCAAATGCAGAGAGAACAACCGCGACCGATGGCACAAATATCCGGAACGTGATGAAGACCACGATGGCCATGCCAATAAATGAAAAGATCAGCGCGAGTACCGCCTGACTTTGCAGCGTTTTACCAAATGCCTCGCCAATCTGATCTACCTTGGCATCAGGATATTTAGCCATTATCAGTTCGGACAGAGACCGGAATTGTGCATCCGGCATATTGGAAAACTTCAGGTATTTTCCATTATTTATCCCCTCTTCAATCCCATCGAGCGGGTATCCTGCAAAATATGCAGATATCTGCTCGGGAGAATCAGTGGTGAACACCGTGACCGCAGTCCCACCCGAGAAATCAATTCCAGGCTTCACCGGTAACCCCGTCTGGGTCATCGTGATTCCGACGGAAATGAGTGCTAATACGAGGAGGATCAACGGGATGATCACCATCTGTTTCGGGGTATAACGATTAACATCGTAGGTGAATCCCATGTCATAATAATTGCACCCGGGTGAATAAATAGTTCCTGTCGCTTAAGTCATGCAATCCCCTAAAAATCTTCAATATAATCATTTTTTTCAAATACAGCCCCAAATTTCAGTTTATCGCGCAACCTCCCGGGAAAAAATGAAAAGACATATATTACTTTGGGCGGCAGTAATCACGTATGAGGGCCACGGCTGAGATCAAAAAGGTCATAGAATCCCGCCTCAAAAATTATGTCTCAAGAGATAAGACAGGCATACGGCGTGAAATGCTTAAATTGTTCCTTAAACTCAGGTCTATTACGATATCCCGGATGTTCGAATATTTAAACCAGAAATTTTCTATCAGTTACCACTCTGTCGCCGCGATGGTCGGTATTGTCGCTTCCCGCCTCGGTATCCTCCATGTAAACCGCATTAAGGATGGGACAACGAGTATATACGAACTGAAGGAACAATATTTCGACCTTGTCACGCGGATCATCGGACCTGTTTAACAAATAAGAACTACCGCACCGGGTGTCCGATACCACCATACTTTTTACTATAACTGTCAAAACTCTATTACAGGTTTTTATGCATTCCAATTTTTATGATGCACCGTCACACGACCAGATAAAGATCACAGAAGAAGTGCAGGAATATATCAATAAACGCAAATGTGATTTCCGCATCTGTACATCGTGCGGGGGTCCGATCCTCCTGCCAATTTCGATGAAATCACCGAAACCAAACGATTTTCAGGTCAGGGCCGGGGATTACACGATATTTATCTCTGTCCACCAGGTACGGTACCTCCATTCGATAGACATGGGCATGGTACCTTTTTTCTATGACCAGGATGAGGGGTCCGGCAGCTGCCTATGAGTTATGAAGAACTCGACCATACTGCCGATATCAGGCTGAAGGTGAGATCACCTTCTCCCGACTCGCTCTTCGCGGAAACCGCGCTGGCGATGATGAAGATTGTGTACGGTGAGTCACGCTTCGGTGAGGTGGAGAGGACCATCGAACTGGAGGCAGGAAATACTGAAAATCTGTTATTGGACTTTCTTTCAGAGGTCCTTTTCCTTTCAGAGGTTGAATACCTCGTTTTTTCATCAGCAATTGTCAATATCTCCGGGAACTCCCTCAGGGCTCTATTAACCGGAGAACCGTTCGACCCGGAACGACACCGGGGCGGGACAGAGATCAAGGGGATATCGTACTCAGGGTTCAGCATAGTTAAAGAGGATGAGGGGTATGTATTGGACATACTCTTTGATGTGTGAAAGGTTGATGCGATGCTGGAACGTGTAACACGGTTGGGTGAGTTCGAATGGGAGGTGCCCACAGGGACTGTTCCAGGAATGAGAGTCCCGGGCAGGTTCTTCCTTTCCGATTCGCTATATAAAAGCCTGGAATCAGGGGCTGTGCAACAACTGGCAAATGTTGCTACATTGCCCGGGATTATCAGGTACTCTATGGGAATGCCGGACATCCACTGGGGATACGGGTTCCCGATCGGCGGGGTGGCTGCATTTGAATGTGATACCGGGGTGATATCCCCGGGCGGCGTAGGGTTTGACATTAACTGCGGGGTGAGGCTCCTCTCGACACCGCTCACGATAGATGACCTTGGACACCGGCGGGAGCTTATTGAGACCCTGTACCAGGCGGTGCCTACCGGGGTGGGGGCAAAGGGGCCGGTCAGGCTCTCCCTCGGTGACCTCGAAGATATGATGGTACAGGGTGCCGCATGGCCGGTCCGCCAGGGATATGGTCTTCCTGAAGACCTTGACCATTGCGAGGAACAGGGTTGCATGGCCCAGGCTCTAAGCCAGGCGGTCTCCGCAAAAGCGAAGCAGCGTGGAATGCCGCAGAGCGGGACCCTTGGCGCAGGCAATCATTTTCTCGAGATCCAGGTGGTAAAGGAGCTTTACGACCCTGGTGCCGCAAAGGCGTTCGGCATTCACCCGGGCCAGATCTGTGTCATGATCCACTGCGGGTCACGCGGGCTCGGGCACCAGACCTGCACGGACCATCTAAAAGTGCTTGAAGGTGCAACAAAACGCTACAATATTGTGCTGCCCGATCGCCAGCTTGCATGTGCGCCGCTGTCTTCACCTGAAGGAACGGCATACTTTGGGGCGATGGCGGCCTCTGCAAATTATGCCTGGGCCAACCGGCAGATGATCATGCATACCACGCGGACGGTATTCGAGAAAATGTACGGTATCGAATACGAATCGATGCATCTCGTCTATGATGTTGCACACAATGTTGCAAAAATGGAGGAGCATTCCCATGAAGGAAAAAGGATTGCTGTCTGTGTCCACAGGAAAGGGGCCACACGGGCATTTGGTCCCGGGAGCCCCGACCTGCCATCCGGATATGCAAAGACCGGACAGCCTGTCATCATCCCCGGCAGTATGGGGGCTTCGTCCTACCTGCTCCGTGGTACTACTATTGCCATGGAACGCACGTTCGGGTCGACCTGTCACGGTGCAGGACGTATACTCTCCCGTTCCGCTGCAAAAAAGACAATCAACGGGGCGAAGATTAAAAATTCCCTGTCAAAAGAAGGGATCATTGTCAGGGCACCAAATGACGCGGCTATTGCAGAAGAGGCTCCGGGGGCATACAAACCTAGTGCCGAGGTAGTCCGCATTGTCGACGCCCTTGGGATCTCCAACCTCGTAGCCAGGCTTGAACCGCTGGGAGTGATCAAGGGTTGAAACCCCGTGTCGGGCTGGTATGGGACCAGCCCCTTGTCTTTGGCCGTTTTCTCGAGGAGTGCGGCGTGACGTTAATACCCGTCTCACCACATCTCCTTGCGGCACCTTTTTTCCGGGGGCAGTACAGCGTCCTTATCATACCGACGGGGTTTGCCAATCCTGCATACTCGCAGGTGCTCCCTGCACTCAAGGCATCTTCAGGAAGAATACGCCGTTTTGTAGAGAATGGCGGGACACTCGTCGTATATGGTGCTGCTGACCCCCTCCCTGACCGGTACAGCTGGCTCCCCTTCAGTGTGGTCTACCAATATGGGCCCGGGAACAGCCGGATCGAAATAGAACCTGGGCACCCCCTCTCCTCGATCATCAGCGATTACGATGCCAATCACATTGAATATGATGGTTTTTTGACCTCGTTTGAAGGTGAATCCGTTGGAACGATCGATGGGAAAACGGTATTATTAGAAAAAACCATCGGGAAAGGTGTTGTCGTGATAACAAGCATCCATGAGTACCCTTCGAGGTCATTTGTAATGTCTGTCTGCATGAAGGCAGGGGAAACCTTTTTTTAGATAAAAACGAGGGAATTATGAGGTACGTCCGATGAGCCGCTATATCATTTCTTCGAGTTCTTCCGCTGGAGACCTTATACCGGTCGGACTTGCAATTCACGAAATTCTCAACCACCTGCCGGTCACTGCAATGTCTAGGGACAATAAGGGTATAAGGATTGAGGATGGCAGGGTAATTGACGCTGATTATTCCGGGCCCGTCCTAGAAGAAGTATTGGAAACAAACAGGAAAATTCAGAAGACTCCTGAAAATGGACCTTACCGTGGGGTCCCTGTTATCGTGGCCCCGATCAGGGACGACAGCGGTGCTGCGATTGCGGCGATTGGTGTGGTGGATATTACAGGAATCTTCGACCTCGCAACACTGATGGAGCACCAGTCTGCCATCCTGAAGCAGGTCTGCGGAAAAGACCCCTGTCCTCTTCCGAATGAGCAGATCGGGGCAAAAAGGTAGGGTAATCATGGAAGCTGCGTTTCGCGTACTTGAAGTCCTGGAGAATGCAGAAGGACCCGTTTCAGGGGAATATATCAGCAACGAGCTCTCGATCTCCCGCTCTGCCGTATGGAAACATGTCAAGGAACTTCAGGCGATCGGGTACGATATCTCTGCTTCCCAGACCGAAGGCTACCGCCTGACCAAGAAAAGTAACCGGCTCCTCCCGTACGAAGTCCATAAAAACCTCCGGACTACGGTATTCGGGAAAAAAATGCGGTATTTCGAGAGTACACCATCAACGATTGCAATTGCCAAGGAGATGTGCGGGTCGGAAGACCCTGCGAAGCTTCATGGAATGGTGATCATTGCCGAAGAACAGACCGGGGGCGTCGGCCGGATGGGCCGTGTCTGGGTATCACCGTCCGGTGGAATCTGGATTACCCTCATCTTAAAACCCCAGATACCGGTTGACCACGTCTTCATGGTCACCATGGCTGGCGCTGTCGCGGTTGCGCGGGCCATCCGGAAGGAATTTGACCTCGGTGCCCTCATCAAGTGGCCGAATGACATCTATATCGGGGATAAAAAAGTCGCGGGACTGTTGCTCGAATTATCAGCAGAGGCTGATAATATCCATTACTGTATCCTTGGGATCGGGGTTGATGCCAACATCTCGGCCCACGAACTCACGTCCTCGGTGACCGGAAGCGTGACCTCGATCAGTGCGGAGGTGGGGCACGATGTTGACCGGGCATCCCTTCTCGCACGGCTCCTGAAGGAGTTTGAGAGCCGGTACAACCTTATCGAGAGCCAGGAATACGACACGGTAATCCGTGAATGGAAGAGCCTGTCCTGCACGATTGACCAGCATGTCAGGATCAGCACGCTGAAGAGCACATTTGAAGGTGTGGCGATAGACATCGATGAATTCGGGGCGCTTGTCATCAGGAAAGATGACGGAAGGGTCGAACGAGTGATCGCCGGGGATTGCGCACACAGATAACACTATTTTCTTCGTCAACCTAAAAATAAAAGAAGGTTGACGATGCAGGGAGACCGCCAGCGAGCCCTGATTATTGCAGAAACTGCAGCATTTATTGGTCTTATTGCTATCGGGAGCTGGATTTCGATACCGTTCCTGCCGGTGCCCCTCACGCTCCAGACGATGTTTGTCCTCCTCGCCGCCATCGTCATGAAGCGGTACGCGGTAATCCCGGCGACACTTTTCATCCTCTTCGGGGCGATGAATCTCCCGGTGTTCCATAACGGGACGTCAGGGATCGGGGTGCTCCTCGGTCCAACCGGCGGGTACCTCATCGGGTTCATCCCTGCTGCCTTCGTTGCAGGGCTGGCCTATGAAAAACGGTCCCTCGCATGGCATATTTCCGGGATCTGCGCCGCAGAAGCGTGTATCTACGTCATTGGCGTGGGCTGGCTTTCATTTTCAACAGGGATGTCGCTGCTCCAGGCGACCATTGTCGGCGTGCTCCCATTTTTACCGGGAGATGCGGTCAAGGCCTATGCCGCAGATGCGATCGGGAAGCGGATTCCTCCCCGTGAAATGGTACAGGGCGGAGATGAAATCCCGGTGGGTGAAAAGACTCCATGATACTCCTCTCCTCGATACACCATGGTATCCTCTCGATCCCGTCGCTTGAGGTTTCCCCGGGCTCCACGGTGATCATCGGTCCGAACGGGAGCGGGAAAACCACGCTGTTACAGATCATTGCCGGGATAACCACTCCACACCGTGGAACTGTTGCAATTGCCGGGAAAAGCCCGGCATTGGTCAATACCGGGTGGCTGAACGAATACCCGGACAGGAACCTTCTGTTCGGGACTGTTTCAGATGAGATCGCCTCCCCGCTCCGTTTCAGGAAAGACCCCTGCCCGGAGGTCAGTGAGCTGGTGAATAGCGTTGCGCTTGACTTAGGCATCAGCCACCTCCTGGGCCGGCGGACACGTGACCTTTCGGGCGGGGAAAAAGTCCTGGTCTCCCTGGCAACCGCGATGGTGACGAGGCCTCTCGTCCTGGTACTGGATGAGTCCGACTCTCACCTTGACCAGGAGAGTACCGACACCCTTACCCGGCTGATCAGGAACTCGCAGGTGTTGTACCTCGTATGGTGTACGCAGGATATGGAAACTGCAAAGGGTGCCGATCATGTGATTCTCCTTGAAGGGGGGTCTGTAACCCGTTATGGGACACCCCTTGAGGTGTTTTCCGGGCTAACAGGTGACTGCCTGTATCCACTTTCATGGAGGCTGTCCCGTTGACTCTTACCTTTGAGGAGGTCACGTATACGCGGGACCAGTTCCGGCTCACCGCAGACGGCACATTCGAAGAAGGGATCCATCTCGTCAGCGGGAAGGTGGGGAGTGGAAAATCGACCCTGGCGTTCATCGCGTCAGGCCTGGTACTTCCTGCTTCGGGTTCTGTTCATCGGACGGGGATCAGGAAATCCCTTCTTTCGATGCAGTTCCCCGAGTACCACACGACCGGGATCACGTTAAACGATGAAATCCGCACCTGGGGCCTTGATCCGGAAGTGATACTGGCGTCCACCCGGCTCTATGAGCGGGGGTTCCAGGATATCAGGGTACTCTCACGCGGGGAGCTGAAACGTCTCCACCTCGGATGTGTGCTGTCGGCTGATGCTGACCTCCTTATACTCGATGAACCGTTCAGTGCGCTTGACTGCCGGGAAAAAAGGGTAATCTGCAGGGGGATCACAGAACGCCGCCCTGGGACTGTTATCATCTGCACGCATGAACAGACATGGCTCCCTCCGGTCGATTTCATCTGGGAGATGCAAGAAGGTACCCTTGTTTCACGTGGGCAGGTACCGGCCGCCATCTCCCAATGGAGCCTTGCGCCACGTCATATCAGGGACCTCCTTGAGCGGGGGCTGGTGCCTGGAAATATCTCTCCCGGGTCCGTTATGGAGGCCACATGCAGGACCCGAGAATAAGGATATTCGTTATTATCGTGCTCTCGGTGGCGGCGTTTATCAGCATTGCCGGGGCCGCGCTCGCGTTCCTGTACTGGATCTGCCTTCCCGGGAGATTCAAGGGTATCAGAAGGCCTGCTGCCATTCTCTTTTTCGCTATGATCGTTGTTGTCTCGGTACTAACCTGGTTTACAATCGGTAGCGGCCTGTCGTATTTCATCCGCATGACGGTCATCCTTCTGCTTGCCCTGTATGCTTATACCGCCTATGTCCCGGGTGAATTTTTCAGGGTTATGGTATGGCTCTTTGGGAAGCATGGCTTTGAACCGGGGCTGATCGCAGAGATGAGCATGGAAGCCCTCAATGACCTTGAAGATGACAGTTCGAAAATCCGGATGGCACTACGCCAGAAGGAAGTACCCCTGGGTTTTTCAACCATTGTACCGGTAATCGGGATGTTTGTACTGAACCAGATCCGGCGTGCGTACGATCAGGCAGACCTCCTCACCGTGCGGGGATACAGGAACGGAGGTACCCTCTGCCCGGAGTTCCACCCGAAGATCATGGATTATGTCAGCGGGATCGTGGCGATCTGTATGTTATTCATTGCAATCTTATCCGGTTCGTGATATTTTTATACTTCTACATTGAACTTTTGTAGGCTTTAGCTTCCTAATTTGCGACAAGTTCCCGCATTCTATTTGAGGTGCAGAATGAGTATTGCCGGTCCACAAAAATTACTAATCACAGATACTACGCTGAGAGACGCACACCAGTCTCTTATTGCGACCAGGATGCGGACTGATGATATGCTCTCCTTGGCGAAGGAGATCGATAATATAGGCTTTTTTTCAGTGGAAGCATGGGGTGGCGCGACATTTGATACCGCTATCCGGTTCCTTGCTGAAGACCCGTGGGAACGGCTCCGCCTTTTAAAGGCCGAGCTGAAAAGGACCCCGATCCAGATGCTGCTCCGCGGCCAGAACCTTGTCGGGTACCGCCATTACTCTGATGATGTGGTTGATAAATTCGTAGAACTCTCCTGGAAAAACGGTGTGGATGTCTTCCGGGTGTTTGACGCATTGAACGATATCCGGAATATGGAACGGTCCATCGCGAAGGTAAAGGACGTCGGGGCGCATCTCCAGGGTGCGATCAGCTATACAACAAGCCCTGTCCATACCACGAAGAGATTTATCGAAATGTCAAAAGAGCTCTATGCGAAAGATTGTGATTCGATCTGTATCAAGGACATGGCCGGGCTCATCATGCCCCAGTCGGCCCGCGAGCTGATCTCCGGTATAAAAGATGAGATTGATATTAAGGTGTGCCTTCACAGCCATTCAACGAGTGGTATTGCACCCATGAGTTACCAGGCAGCGATCGATGCCGGGGTGGATATCCTTGACACCGCGATGTCCCCGTTTTCGCTCGGGACTTCACAGCCACCTACTGAAAGTATCGTTGCCTCGTTGAAGGAAACCGCGAGGGATACGGGAATTGACCTTATCGCCCTCCGCAAATTGAGAAATGCCTGCTTAGAGATAAGGGGAAAGTACGAGGGACTTATCAGCCCGATATCAGAGCGTGTCGATAGTGACGTGCTGATCTACCAGTTGCCCGGGGGTATGATTTCGAACCTTGTTTCGCAGCTGCAGGAACAAAACGCCCTTGACCGGATGGACGATGTATTCGCCGAGATACCGAAGGTAAGAGAGGACCTGGGATATCCGCCACTTGTTACGCCAACCTCGCAGATCGTCGGTACGCAGGCCGTCATGAACGTGCTGATGGGCGGACGGTACAAGAACGTAACAAACGAGGTGAAAGATTACGTACGCGGACTGTACGGGCGCTCACCTGCCCCGATTAGTGACGAGGTCCGCAGAGAGATCATCGGGGATGAAACGGTCATCACGGTCCGCCCCGCAGATCTCCTCCCTCCCTCCTATGCGAAACTGAAAGAAGAGGCGATCAAAGCGGGCTTTGTGAAAAAGGAAGAGGACGTGCTCACCTATATCCTGTACCCTGCGATTGCCCCGTCATTTTTGAAGGGGGAGCGGGTTGCCGAAATAATCCCCTCGAAAAAAGCGCCGGTTGCGGGGATCCCCGAGATGCCAAGTTCCATGGAAGTGGAAGTTGACGGAGAGATCTTCTCCGTGCGGATCGTTTCGGTGGAAGGAAGCACCGTCGAAAAGTCTGGTGCCCCGGTACCGAAGATCCCCCGCGGGGATATCAGGGGAGGTATCAAGAGCAACATGCAGGGGATGGTCCTCGAAGTTGCGGTCAGCCAGGGTGCGGAAGTAAAAAAGGGTGACCTCCTCCTCGTTCTCGAGGCAATGAAAATGGAAAACCCGATTCACTGCCCGGTTGATGGACACGTCATTGAAATCTATGTCGATGCAGGAGACGTCGTCCAGAACGGGGATGTCCTCCTGGTGGTGGAATGAAATTTTTTGAGAAGGTTCTGGTCGCAAACCGGGGCGAGATCGCAATACGGGTGATGAGGGCCTGCCGCGAACTGGGTGTGGAAACCGTCGCGATCTATTCTGATGCCGATATAAACTCCCTCCATGTGAAATATGCAGACGAGGCGTTCCACGTCGGGGAAGCACCCCCTTCAAAGAGCTACCTGAATATTGACCGGATTTTAGAGGTCGCCAAAAAATCAGGTGCAGAAGCGGTTCATCCGGGATACGGTTTTCTCGCTGAAAATTACCGTTTTGCACGGCGATGCCAGGAAGAGGGCGTGACCTTCATCGGGCCGTCATGGCAGACGATCGAGATGATGGGCTCGAAGATCGGGTCCAAGAAGACCATGAGGGATGTCGGTGTACCGGTGGTGCCCGGGACCGAGGGTGGTGTGCGGAATGTCGATGAAGCCCGGAAGATTTCTGAGGAGATCGGGTACCCGGTCCTTGTAAAGGCAAGTGCAGGAGGCGGGGGCATTGGCATGCAGATAGTTGAGGACGAGGCAGGCCTTGAAGATGCGATCAATGCAGGAATGCGGATCGCTGGGTCTGCCTTCGGGGACTCAACCGTCTTTATCGAGAAGTACCTGGTGAAGCCCCGCCATATCGAGTTCCAGATCCTCGCAGATGAACACGGTCACACGGTCCACCTCTTCGAAAGGGAATGCTCGATCCAGCGCCGGCACCAGAAACTGGTGGAAGAGTCCCCCTGCCCGATCATGACGGATGAACTGAGGGAGCGGATGTCGGCCTCTGCCATTGCGGTCGCAAAGGCATCAGATTATACCAATGCTGGCACTGTTGAATTCCTGTACAGTGACGGGAACTACTATTTTATGGAGATGAACACGAGGCTCCAGGTAGAGCACACCATCACAGAGCTGGTGACCGGGATCGATATTGTAAAACAGCAGCTTGCAATTGCTGCAGGTGAAGCGATCCCATTCGGGCAGGACGGAATATCGATCAGGGGCCATGCGATTGAGTGCCGTATCAACGCAGAGGACCCGCTCAACAATTTTGCGGCGGATCCTGGAAAGATCGTACGGTACAGGTCTCCGGGTGGTCCGGGGGTCCGTCTCGACTCGGGAATTCACGTCGGCTATGCTATCCCGACGAATTATGACTCGATGATCTCGAAGCTCTGCACGTACGGTTACAACCGGATGGAAGCAATCGAACGGATGAGGAGAGCAATTTACGAATACGTGATTATCGGTGTTAAAACCACGCTCCCTCTCCACCATGCGATTATGCATAATAAGCAGTTCGTCGAAGGGAATACGCATACTGGGTTCCTGCTTGAAGAACATATCGCAAAGACCCTGAACAGGTATGTCCGCGAGGAAGAGACCCGTATCCAGACCCTTGGGGCCTCCCTCCGGCAGGGTAAGGAGGTTGCGGCGATTTCTGCAGCGGTCAATGTATACCTGCACCATAAAAAGAATTCCGGATAACCCCGGAAACCTCATAATTTCATATTTTTAACCATTTCGATAACTGCGTTGAAAGATATTTGGCATAATCTGCCGTCTGTATCAGAACCTTTAATAGCGCAAAAATCCTTCTTGTTATGCACTTTTGTGCGCTGCGGTGGCCTAGCTGGTTAGGGCGCCAGACTCATAGGGTTTTCGAGCAAATTCATTGGCGCCGTCATCTGAGACATCTGGAGGTCGCGGGTTCGGATCCCGTCCGCAGCATATACACGCAACGTTCGAAGCCCCCAATTTTTTGCTAAGTTTTCACATTTTTTTGCATATGTGAAAAATTTTGGTTCAGATCTGTGCCGATATTGCATCGGCGCTTTATTTATGGTGTCAAATATCGCTGATGTGGAAGCAACGGCGTTTTTATTTACGGGTGTTGTGCTTCTCGGAGGGGTCGCGGACCCCCCGGCCGCACGGGCCGCCGCCCCGATGTTGTCCCAGGATTGTGATCGCAAAAATAAATCTGGATATGAAAGATCGCTCGCACCACTGCCGAGGCCATCGGGCCTCGTCTCCGAGGTGCTCCCTTGTTTAATAGTTGATCGGATATATGGAGACGGGCATCATGTTCGCTCCGTCCGGGTCCTCGCTCCACTTCGTTCCGCTCCGGTCCTCTTTCGCTCACTTCATGCCCTGGTTCTTCTGAGTATACCGGGGTGATACTGACGGCCAAGACTTCGTCGCGATGCTCCTCGTCATCGCCTGCTCCCTTCACACTCCGGGACACATGGCTGATGCCATCGGTCCCGTTCGCTGTGTTTTGTTGAAGTGTAGACGCTCCGTGACTCCCTCGCTTCGCTCGGTCGGGCCGCTTGGCCCTTGATTATCCAAAATTAATATCGGCTGCTTATCGTTTCACTTGCAGCCTGTACGGAAGGAGGGAGCACAGACCCGGTTGATACCGTGTCACCTCCGGGTGCTCCCACCGCCCTCCGATGAATCAGGATATGGTCTTGACGGGGAATGAAGGCAGGGCGGGAAGGCAGCACGGTTACGGTCTGCATCAGCAGGCCGTCGGAGCTGTCGGGTGGGCGTGGTCAGGCGAATGAGATCCCGGAACTACCACCCGTAGGGGTGGCGCTCGATGGCCGGGCCATCAGGACCGGACCGTGCGACGCCCCGCAGGGAAAAATTTGTCCAGGTCGATAATCTGATAAGAAAAGGGGGGTAATAGATTAACCGATCGCGGCTGGTCGGTTTCTGTTCGGACACTTTCTAACCGGTCGCGGTTACTTATTCCTGTTCTCCCTGATAAATTCGGTAAAGTCCTCTTCACTGACCCGCCACTCGATGCCGATCTTAATAGCACCAAGCCGCTTTTTTAAAATAAGTGTCCTGACGGTCTGGACATGAAGATGCAGCATTGCAGCCACTTCCTCTGTCGTATAAAATTTATGAGGTGGGGGTTGAGCCACTTTATCCATTAGTACTCAGTCCTCCCCAGGAAGCATAACAGTTATGACGGGTTCGTAGTCATCGCCGGGTCCGCAGATTGCTTTGAGTTCTACGGTCTCAATGCTCCTATGGTGTATGATACCGGTTGCCCTGGCTCTCTTCTGCAGTAGTTCGAAGGCAACACGGAATATGATAACACTGCTGCCCCGGGATTTATTCGCAGCCATTCGCAACATCCAGAGTAGGTCCCAGAGTCTGCCGGTCAGGTCCTGGTCGGGCATCTCGGGAAGATACGAAGGTTCGATGTACTGATACCAGGCTGCCCGGGTGAGTGCGACCGGTACCGAGATCCCCGCCTGCCGGGTGAGGTCCCGGGGTGCTGCGATTAATTCGCCATCGTTCAGGGCATCGTCCCGGGTGTATCTGCTGATAATGTCCTCCTCGGTCCAGAATGGAAATGGGGTTGAGGTGGTCATACCCGACCACCACGGAGGCGTGGTTTCCCATTCGTAAAGCCGGGTCGGATGACAATCTCATTGGATGCCACCTTCGACCACATCCAGCCCATATTATGATTATGTGCATACACAGCAGCGAAATCAACCGCAGCACTATGATCGATGCACTCGGCGATGAGCTGGGGTCCAACACCTCGATTGACAAAAATTTTGTATTCCATTATTACACCTCGGTGTGATGGCCACAGCTCGGACAATTGTATCCTGCGAGATAGTACACGGATCCCTTCCGCTCCTGTTCACCCTGGTATTCGATGCCGATCATGTGATGTTCAGGAGGGACAATTTCACCGCAACTTTCGCACCGCTCCAGGTCATCGGGAATATCCTCCATAACTTTTGAGATATTCCGGTTCTTTTGTATGCAAAACTGGCAGATACCTTGTCCTTCTGTGAATATCCACGGGCAACGGGGGCATTCTTTATGCTCCCGCCGGAGTCGCAATGATGAAATATTCTTTTTAATCCGGGCAACCAGAAGGGAGAGGGAGATCATACCCTCGCCTCCTCTGCATGGTCCCGGTCCCACAATTTGGCGTATTCTGCAATAGCGTGAGCTCTTGCACGATTTGCCTCGACCACTTTCAGGAGGTCTTCGAATTCTCCTGCACATTTGCTACCGCATACCCGACAGCGGAAACAGTGTTCGTAATATTCATCCTCGATGATATCGAGGTCCTCAAGCCTGCAGCACATTTCAGGCCACCCCGTAGACTTTCGCAATTTCTTCAGCCTGGCATCGCAGGTCCTGAGCTTCATAGCTCAGGAGATCGGATTGTTTCTGCAGGTTGGCCGCTTCATCACGGAGGGAGGAGATCATTAATCCGGCGAATACCGGGACTTTCTTCATGCCGGCACCGCCTGGGGTGCTGCCAGCTCTGATACCTGGGTGACTGGTTCCCATGTGATTGTGGAAATGTTCGCAAATTTCCGTGAGCCCGCGATCGCTGCCCGGATATGTGAGAGCGGGGAGATATACCGCCTGCCGTATATGCTGTACATGACCGCCCGGCCGGACGCATTGATCCATGCCTGCCCTGCTTCTGTTGGTTCGCCGGACCCGGACCAGACCGGGGTCATGTCCCAGACGGTAACCCGTGCCAGGTCCCCGGTTAGCCGGGAAACATCGGAGCGGGTTATCGCTGCCTGTATGATTTTCACATCTATTCTCAACATGCCGCCGGACAGTTTCACGGTCCCGACGTGCTGTATTTTGGCAAAGAGCGTTTCGGACACTTTCTTTCACCACATATAATATTAGTCGGTGATGTTATAACACAGCGCCATGCACGGTGTGAAAGTGAATCGCATTATATCGCAGCGTATAGTGTTGTGATATAAAACCAGCGGTCGCCCTTCGGGAAGGCCCACTGCCGGCCTCCGGCCGTCTCCGAGGGCCTTCCCTTCGGGTATGTTTTCCCGGGATCTCTGTCGCTCCTCAACACCGCGACGGTCTGCCGACCGTAACCGGGTGTTATCGTCGCTGGTTGTTGTTGCCCTAGGGTCGGGTTGAATATTACAGGACCGAAAAACGATGTCGCTCCTCGGCACCTCGACCTCGCTCCGCTCGGTAACCGGGTGCCTTGTCGCTGGACCTGGCGTTCCCTCAACCCAACCCTATCATGTTTCATCGGGCCGTCGCAGGTGGCACGGCCTCAGTCGGGCCTCGGCTACCACAAGTAGCTCGCAAGCGGTAGCGAAAAGCGGGCGATTTTGTTTACCGCGAAGGCAACGGGTCATCAGGCCGGTTGCCCGCGAGAACAATCAGGCGATGACGAGGAGCATCGCGACGAAGTCTTGGCCGTCATATCACTCCGGTACAGTCTGAAAAACAGGGCATGAAGTGAGCGGAGGAGGCACGACAGAGCGAACATGATGCCCGGGTTACCTACCACCGGGCAACTCACTTTCATACCGCACGCCCCCTGCACTTATCAACCTGTACCAGTAACCCATACCACCTATCATGGACCTCGAATGGCCAGGCGATATCTGCATACCGGAACGGACAATAACAGTAATCATTGGCCCCTCCCGTATCCTCGAAGTGGGACTTAACAGTTGTAGCGGCACAATGCGACGTTATCCCTTTCTCTATGTTTGCAGCAATTATTCGGGTGTACTTCCGAACCTGCACAGAACCTCGTTTGAGTTTTCTGTCCGACGAGGATTCACATCCGACCAGATGGCCACAATCATCAACGAATGCGATGCAACCTACCTCATTATCGAGCACGACCCTTCGCTCTATGAATCTGATACGAAATTGATTCCGAGTGTCATTAACCGGTTGAAAACATTTGCCCGCAACGAAGGCACGGTTGTTGTGTATTCCCGGTATCTCGATAGATTTATGCGATCTCTTCTCCGGGCATCAGGTAGGGCATACCTCTATGCAGACTGGGCAAATGTAATCAGGAATAGCCAGTTAAAGAAACAGCAAAAACGGGATGGCCCACCCCGGAGAATCGTGTCCAGGCAGGTCCGACTCGATCAAGTTAGTAGACCTGAAGTATCACAGAGGGATCTAGAAAGTGGACTAGCCGATCTTGTAGTAACAGATGAATAATGGTCCTCCTGCCCTCCGCTCAGTGATTTCGCCGGGCGAAATTCTTTCGCGTAGCCGAAAGGGAGCGGACAGGAGGCTCCGGTGGTGTGGCCCCGCCCTTTAGGCTTGGTAGGG
>Ga0194039_1000131_pt1 | contig 47957 bp, 44 predicted proteins | sample JunL228m_MetaG_FD_148679 | JGI IMG/M metagenome (GOLD analysis project Ga0194039, IMG submission 148679) | Anoxic zone freshwater microbial communities from boreal shield lake in IISD Experimental Lakes Area, Ontario, Canada - Jun2016-L227-8m | ecosystem: Environmental > Aquatic > Freshwater >...
GACGTCGCCGTCTTCAATGCGGTGCGCGGATCCTTCACGGCCCTGGTCTTCGTCGCTCGCTTCAATGGGCGCTCGCCTCTGGCCTTGAGCCCGCGACGGGCAGCGGCGGGAGATTTCTTTGCGCTACGTTGACCGCCACGGGCTTTTGATTGTGAGGGTGAGACAATGACATTGCCTGCCCGCTTGGGTGTGGATTTCTTTTTCATATATCATGCTGCCATGTGGACAACCTTGTCTTCAGTCTCGGGCTCAGTTGCGGGAAAGATATTCCAATACCGCTCGGCCTGTTGAGGCTTCACGCGGTTCCGGTAATGCTTGAACAGCGTCTTCAGTCCGGTGTGTCCAAGCTCCTGCGCCGTCGCCCCGGCGTTCTGGAAGTGCGCGTAGTGGTAGCTGGCGAAAGAGTGCCGTAAGCAGTCTGATGGCCAACTGGTGATGCGGGCGGCTTCTCTCGCCCTCTGGAGCATGTAGTTGTATTTGTCGCCGGTCGGGCAAACGGGGCCGCTCAGTTGGCGATACGGAAGCAACCACGCGACGAGGTTGTCGCTCATCTTCACAAAACGGCTTTGGGCGGTCTTGGTCTTGTCGGCGGCGATGTCAATCAGGCGGTCCTCGAAATCAATGCTGCTCCAATCCAACCGCCAGCACTCGCTTTCGGGGCGCAATCCGGCGAACAGTCCAAGGGCGATGGCTGGCAGGATTTCCGGCTCGGCCTTCCCCAACAATCGAATCGCCTGCTCCACGGTGAGAATGCCCGGCTTCTTGCCAATCACCTTGGCCTCGCTGCTCTTGGTGATCGGGTTGGCGATGGCGAATCCCCGCTCGACGGCGAAAGAGAACAGCACCCCCAGCAAGCGCCTGTAGTTGTTCCGCGTGGTCGGGCTGTGCGGCAAGCCCCGCAGCCAGTCGTCCAAGCGGGCAGTTGTGAATGAAGACACCATGTCCTCGGGGAACTCGGCGGCAAAGATGCCCAGCCGGGTGCGGAGGTCTTTCAAGTATCGCTCGCTCGCCCCGTCGCTGGCCTTGGCCTTGAGGAGCTCCGCGACAAGGGCGGTCGTCGTGCAGGACTTGTCGCGGGCTTTGAGCGTCGGCAGGAGCATGTCCACGGCTTGCAGGACAGAAAGCCCAAACGGTCTGAGCCGGTCCACGGCGGCGAGGTAATCGCCTCGATCCGTTTCTGACAGGTTCACGCCGCGCGTCCCGAAATTGGAAAGCTCGGCCTTCTTGAGTTGCAGGAATGTTTCTGCATCCTGCTTTGAATCGAAGAACCGCCGCTTGCGTTTCCCGTCCAGGGTCGGGACTCTGACACACCAAGACGGTTCGCCACGGACGGATGTTTTGATGACTTTGAGTTTTAGTTTTTGCATAGTCGTGTTCCTTGGCGAAACAATACGCACAACCGCGCAATATGTCAACAAACGGTCAACACTTTTTTTCTGCTATGGTAAAAGGGCGGACTGTAAATCCGCTGGCTTACGCCTTCACTGGTTCGAATCCAGTCCTGCCCACTCCCTCTAAAACAGAGGGAAACCGCATAAATAAAGGCTCTCCGGTCGGATGGGCCTTTTTTGTCCGACCGAGGTTGACCGAGCTGGAATCAGGTTGATTGGCCATATTTCTAGTAAGAAATTGGTAAATCATTCTCCCTTGGTGGCGGCCCCGCCCTTGGCCTTGGCTTCGCAGGGCAGCAGCGGAGGCGTTTCCCGACCCAGACGCGCCCACAGTGCCTCGATGGACTCCCAAGAATACAGACACACCCCACCGGCCCCCGTGGACACATGGGCGCAGATCCAACCCGCATGGAGGGCACGCCGGAAAAGTTTCTGGCTCCCGATGACCCCGATGGCCTCAGCGGTCGAAAATCCCAATTTGAAAGCGGCACCGCTCGCCCTCGAATTGAGATGGGAATTCTTCATGACATTTTTTTGTTTTCAGGCAAATGCCACTTGAACCGGAATGCCGGTCAGAAATTCACAGGTTCCTCCGACGAGCTGCCGTGTGGCCCATTCTCGGACCCTGCCGCCCTGCTACAGGCTTCGGGCGGGCACGATGGCTGAATTCCCATGTCGGCTTTTTCAAAGCCCATACAGCAGGTTTTTCGATTCCCACCACCTCCCTCAAACATTGCGTGAGACTCTTGCGGTTCTCGTGCCTCAAATCCTCAGAGACTCCCGCCCTGCGGTTCCAATGTTTTCGCCAGATCGGCCAGCAAATCGGCATGTTCATTCCGTTCGTGCCTCACCTCCAATCACATCCCGCTTTGCTCGCCTGAGATACTCGCTGCGCTCACACGGCACGGCTCGTCCGCGTTTGATGGCCTGAAATTCTTGCCTTATCCCGCCGCATCTGGAAGTATTTCGTCCGCGCCCAGCACCGCTTGATGAATCCAAGGACCCACAACCAAGTCAGAGTTCTTGAACTTCCGTTTCCACGCCAGACCCTGCAATGCCATGCAATAAGTCAGCTTGAAACTGGCGTATCTAACTTAAATATATCGTGTTATATATTTTTCTATGGTCTGCGGCTTCAGAAATAGCATGACATCATCTTTTCACAATAAATCCACACATCACTCTACAATACGTTCGGCAAAAAAATATATTTCCGGCGAAAGCCCTCTTGAAAGACACGCTGAGAGCTGCCCTTAACGCTTTTGCATTCTAATTATTTATGTTCGTTCCGATCCAATACAAATATCTTAGCTGGAGCCCTCCGCATCTGACGCCACGCGAAGAAGCGACCTTGGGCGAAAAGATTGCTACCCTTGGAAAAGCGCATTTTCGTCGTGATTTTCGCAAAGATTTAATGCGGTATCATCCGTCTCCGGAGGAACAAGCTTCCGCAGAGCGGTTTCGTCGCAGACCTAAATGGGTCCGTGTGCTCTACATAGCCTTTTTTGTTTGCCTTATTGGAGGTGGCATTATAGTGGCTCCCGCTCTTCTCCTCGGAGTTATTCCAATAACGGCGTTCATCCTCCTCATTTACTTTGGTAGCCTCGGCATTGCGGTTTTCAGGTATGATCGCTGGCTGTCACACTGTTTGCGTCGATACAAAGACTCTCTTGTGTTCTCGCAGCCGAAAGGGCGCTCTCCCAACTCAGGAGTGGGAATCGATGCATCAGATCTATTTCAGCAGGTTTTCGGGGCAGCTAAGCCTGCCCCAGGAAATTCTGGTGCAACGAAGACATCTGATCAAGCGAGTTGCTTTTTTAAGACGCAACCACCAACCAGAATGCAAAGATCTCCGAAAGTTGCTGCTTGTATTATGGCTATTGAGTCGGACTTGCTCCGTCGCCCGCTGTCGGAAATTGAAGAACAAAGCGTAGCCGATCAATGCGCTCGCCTGATACAGATGGCTTTGGGGGAGCAGCGCATTGTGATCAGGCTCATAAAACTTGAATTGGTGCATACGACTGACATTCTCGAAGCGTTGCGACGCGCTGAAGACCGCTGGCAGCGAGATCACAATCGGTATGGATGATACTACCACAAAATGGCCGAACAGGCCAGTCGACCTAATCCCTATCCCTTCGGGACTTTCGGCATACCTCCTGCTGATTCCGCTTCGCGGGCAGGAGGAATGCCGAAAGCAAGCAGGGATAGGTCACTGGGGACGTTCGCGACAATAAATGCCTGTCTTTTATACGATGACCCGCACAAAAAGAAATCTAGTCCGCTGGAGTCTCATTCCGGCCATTATTTATGTAGGTATTTTCGTATTCTCGCTCGTTGTGATTTATACCGATAAGGAAGACGCTTTAAGCAGTCTGCTTGCAGTGGTTGTCACCCTGCCATGGAGTGCCATTCTGATCCCCGCTTATAATTTAGTTTTCCCACATGCATTCGATTCCATGTTGCCCGGAACAATATTGTTCGTTATCGCCGCACTGATTAACACGACGTTGATCCTATTTCTGCCCACTTGGATTTCACGATGGATATCAGACTAAAGACGCCACTATCATCTGGCACAGCAGGAATATTCCAGAGCCTCGGCCTGATATGATATCCGGTTTCCCCAATCTCGCACTTGCCACCGTCGCCCGAAAAGGAGACATTCCAGAAAGATGAAGCTGCCATCGACCTTGCCGAGACCGGAAAGACCGCAAGCGACATTCCACGCGACATCGGACCACGAAAGAAAATGTGCGAACAGGGCGATGGACCGAATCACCATGCCTTCGGCACTTCTGGCATGTCTCCTGCTTCCGCTTCGCGGGCAGGAGCCACGCCAGAAGCAAGTGGTGATCCGTCATCGCGGACGTTAGCTCAGAAAAATATGCCGATGCCACTACCAGTGAGACTAGCGATGACCAAACTGACAAGCGGCGACCACGATGGATATATCGCACTGGGTTTTCTGCTTCTCAATGTCCTCTGGTTTTTTATGACGCCTTACACACATAATAAGCCTGAGTGGAGATTGATTCCTGATGCCCTGATTCCGTGCATATTAAAAGGTATTTGCATAGGCTTTTCAATTTCCGCAATGAGGCAATCTAAAAAAGATCGAGACAATAAATACTTGGGATATTTATGCATCATTCTGTTATTACTAAACTTCCTCTCCATACCATAGGTGAATAAAAACAAAATAGCTAACGGGCTCGTGCAGCTAATCGCTGGCCGTCCGATAATGTACTGGATAGCAATCGCAATAAATATTGTCATTGTATATTTATTTTCAAGGGAACTCTACAGAACATTTCCATATATTCATGAGGTATTCCCCTAACAATCACTGGAGCAAACATCATTAGGTCTGCCGGTATGCATAGGTATGCCACGCAAGGTGTCGCTCATTTCCAGCCGTTCGGCAAACAGAATATGCGCCTGATTGACTACGTCACAATCTTCGTAACGATTGTATGCGCTGCTGTCGCGGCGTATTCCGATGGTCCTAATTACCGACGTCCATTTCCACTGCCAGCTTGCCCATCTGGTGCAACGATAGTTCTGTATGGGGCGGTGCCTCCTGGCATCCTCGGGGCTGAGGCAGAGGAAAAGGTTGACTGGAAGCCTTATCTTGCAAAAGTAGGCATTAACCTTGGGGAAAGTGATTATGCCCTCTTCTACAAACCGGCTCGAATTCTTGCAGTTGCCACAAGTAAAGGCAACCATGACCTATTGGTGACGCTTTTCGAGTAAAACGTAATGGAGGAAATTGCCTGAATGAATATACAATATAGGCCCCACCTGATATTATCGCATTGCCTTTATGAATAGACGCAAGAAATGGTTTTTCTTATCGTTGACACATCCGGCAATATCAGTCACGGGCATTGCTCTTGGCTCACTTCCCGCAATGGGCATGCCTTGGAATGCGATATTTTACTTTTGCACACTGTCGGCATTCGTTCTTAATCTTCCAGGAATTTGGATTATGCAATCTCTTCAACCGGCAATTGACTTCTCTACGAATAAATGTATAGGATTGCCCCTAATGATCATTCTCACGTGGGCTATTGTCGTGCTGCCAGTCTGCTTGTTGCTATCACTCAGAGACACTAAAACAAGAAGCCGAACAAACTCGTCCAGTTAATCGCTGGCCTGTCTGGACTTTCGATGAACACCAATTTGACATTCCACCGCTCAGGCACAGAGCCTGCTGGCCGAGTGCATTGATTAAAGCGGACAAACTCCCTCAGGATACCCCGTGTCGTTGACCGCAGGCACCTTGAACAAGGGTGTCAGATCCATATCCTTTTCGGGACGGAGGAGGAGATTTTCTGCTATTGCCTGCTTCTCTGGATCAACCAAGAGAAGGCGAAGGCGATGGCCGGTAGGGAACCACGCGACGATTTCTCCTGACTTTGATTGCAGGGAGGTTGCCGGTGGCAGAGTGAAGGCGTGAATACGAAGAAAGGTTTCGCATGGTGGACATCCGGATTTCCCTTCCGTCGAATTTGACGGAATGGATCTTGTCGGGTGTAGAGCGGTGGATATTGAGGACGTCGGCTGATTCATAATTTTCGATTTCGTTGATTGCTGCTGTTGCCAATTTCAAAGCGTCTAGCGACGCGAGCGGGTATGGCATGCCCGTTCCTTCTCTCTGGGTCCGGCCACATGACCGGCCAGATTGAATAGAAAATTGTTCTTTTGTGGCTTCCGAGACCCATTCCATGCTCTGCATTTCTTTGAGCTGGTCACGGTTCCAGACGAGGGAGGCTTCGTTTTCCTCGTCACAGTTTTTGAAAATCAGATGCAGGTGTGGATGAAGCCGGTCCTGATGGATCACGCCGACATAAGGGGTGCCGGAGGCATACTTCTTCGCAAACTGTTCAGCGAGGTCAGCAAGAGCCTCGTATGCGCAATGGCGGCCCTCTGGGTCGGCTGTCTCCTCGGCCGAAATAACCACATGCCGGACCTGTGCGCGATTCTGGGGGAGATCCGCAATCAGGGTATGCGCATCGGTGCCTGCATTCCGCACAAGGCCACCTTCCGCCAACCCATTGACGAGCCCATAAACCCGATCCTCGGCCCCAGAGATTGATTCCACTTCATTTGGTTGCCGCCCTTGAGAAAGATAGCAGTGGCGGAGCAAATTGTATGCCCGACCACGGGCGGGCTTGATGACGACGACGATTTTCATGCGAGAATTCTTTGCAGTTTATGAAGGAGGGCATGCAGCGCCACACCATCGGTTGTTTGCCCCCACGACAAACGCAGGGATTGGTTGATGAGCACACCGAGGGAAATCAGTTCGCGGCGTGCCTGTAAAAGTTCAGCAAGATCAAGCCCCTCTTGAACCGACGCCAGAAGAAAAGAGACAGCACGGGAACGGGAGCGAGGAGGGAGAGAAGCCAACCTTGATGCCAGACCTTTTGATAATCTGATCCGAAGTTGATTGGTTTGGTTCATAAAAGGAGTTCTAATGAGGGGGGTTAGTGCCAGCTATGCCGATTGACTCGCCTTGCAGGGGCAAGTCGAGATAATCGTTAACCCCCTCATTTTTTTGTTTCAGAAAATCCAAAAAGTGCCGTGCAACTTTTGGACTTGTGATGTGTCTTCGCGCCAGCTTTCTGAAATTGGATTCAGCAGTGGCGGCAAATGCAGAAGCAATGCTTTCTCTGATTACCTTGGGGAGAGTATCGCATCCAAGTTCAGCTAATCTTTCAAAAGCAATCTGCTGGGGAGTCATAAACCATACTAATAGTATTGTCGCAGAATGTCAAGAGCTAACTTAACATTTCTAAGATTAAAACGGTAAGTAGTCCTCACTGACCGCATAATCTGGCCCCGCGTATGAGACATAAGCATAGTTTGCAGCCCAGTAGCGAACAAGTTGCTCATCGTATCCAAATTCAGCAGCCTTTTGAACAAGAACACTGACAAGCATTTTGCTATCACTTGGAATCAGGCTTTTCAGTTTCAGATATTGCTCTTCCGAGATTTCAACCACCATACCACCATCTTTCTCTATTACTGACACTACATCATCACATGTATAAGTGTCATTAGTGGTGGTAGGGTGGTTTGTGGGGGCGGCTATTGTGGCGATAGATGATTCATTCACAATCTTCCAGTGACGCTTGCCGTCAGCTCGACCTGGAAGAGGCTGAAAGCGATCAGGATATTTTTTCCCAAGGCGACCAAGAAAAGTTCCGCAGGCATTAGGAAATGATAGCACTTTACGAACTTCATAAGTATCTCCGAACTTAACCAGTAGGGAGTTCAATTCCTCTGAGGTTCCTTCCCAGAGTGGCAGCTCGCCAAGAAATTGCTCAATCATTCGAAGAAATCGCATTTCGGGGTCCATGTCCCACAATTGAGCAACAAGAGAAGGATGATGAAAATGAGTTATTCCGAACCGCTGCGATTCCAGATCCTTAGGCATGATAACCTCATTGAAAAGATGCCATACAAAGCATGGCAGCTCTTTCTTAATCTGGTTCTGCAATGCCGTCCTCTGATCATTCGTCACCGTTGGCATCGGTAAAGGAAATCTCTTTGCTCTTAAAATCAGCATTTTATCCGCCAATGAGTCATCTAAAGGAGGCAATAGCAGCAGATTCTCCGGCTCATCGTTCACCGTGATCGATAGTCGCCAGAATGGTCTGAGAACAACGCCGTCACGGCCCTTGGCATGGCATCTCTGATCTTCATTTACCGTGAAGACTTTGATAGCACTACCCAATGCGCGCCGACTTTTAATATCGGTTCGCGGATCGTTATCCTCAATCATTAGATGTTCGGCCTTGAATAGATCATGATTAAATTGGGTTTGACCTGTCATGTATTGGTATGGGATTCCGGATCTCCCGCCAAACAGTTGAGTGAGGATATTTTGAAGGAAAGACTTGCCGCAGTCTTTAGGACCCACAATTGCTAATGCCTGACCTGGCCGAAGTATCCCACTGTATAAGGATTCTAAACCCACTTTAAGCCAGCACTTCAAATATAAAAGTTGATCGTGGTTTGGATCCTGCAAAAGCCCCTTCAAGATTGCATCTACTGTGTCCCATTTGCCCCTTGCTGGGGTAATAAACACTGGAGAGATTGTTACGAGCACCTTTTCACCCGCAAAGCTGTAAATTCCCTTTTTGTATCCGGCCAATGGTCCAGCATATGCTATTGTATTTGAACTTTGAATGCCATCGATCACTTTGGGGCACGCTTTATTAGCGACATGGTATTTGACCCACAAATGCCGCTTAACTGAGTTCTCTGCAATTTGAATCCAGTTTCCGTGATCGTCCTCACGATGGTAAATGCGTTTATTGTGATCGTAGTAGATAGGATATGCCTTAGCTGTCTTTGACGGCAAGATAGCGCAACTCAGCACAGTAGGCACTGGAGGAAGAGAAATGTTATCGTCCATAGAGCACCCCGTGAATTTCTATTATCAATGCTGTCCGATGCTTGCATGGATTTTTGGTTGAACGACAATCGCAGCTCTTTTCAGATGTTCTGTAAGGGCGCGTTCCTCCGGTAACCTCGAAAGTTCCTGGCCGGATCTCGCGAGCGATATACTCTTTCGGCAACTCAAGATATTTGTCAAATACCCATATTGAAAAGCATCTGGCAGGAGGATCTTTTTTGAACGCTCTTTTGGTTTGGTCGCTTGATTCGGTAGCTAATATATTTTGTTTTTTCATACATTTTTTTGTTTTAGGCAAAAGTGCCTCAGATCGTGGCTGACGCCACACTCGTCAAAACATAAATTTGTTATGAAAAATCAAACCTCAGACGAGAAGCTCGAAATCATTGCCCTCCTTATTGCCGCCAAGAGCAGCAATAAGCCGGTGCTAATCAAGCGCACCAGCAAAGGAGGAATTCGGCCAGAGTGGGCATTTGCTAAGGTCACTCAGATCAATATGGAGTCCGGTGAAATCTGTGTTACGGAAAATAAAAAACTCCGCATCGAGAAGATTTATGCGGCCCAGTTCCCTGGCAACATTTCCTGACCGAACGCAGGCAATCTCGCCCTTGTTTTTTTCAAAATCTCGCACGCTCGGAAAAATTCCCGAAGCCGAGACCAAAACTCACGCCCCGCCAATTTCAACCGATTTTGCCAAAAAAAAGCACTGTGGCAGCATGCTGAACATGAGCACTTTACACGACACGCTGATTTTTCTGCATTGACAAACCAAGAAAATGGTGATATTCTTACAGTCTTCTCTGGAATTGATCTTGGTGAAGCCTATAATTCATCTGCTCTTCATGGTGCCAGCGTAGCGGCACCTGCTTTCATGGCAGCAACTTTTTTGCCAGCTCATCTTGGATCAGGATCGCAAGGGCTGCGTCCGATCCCTGAATCCCTGGAGCATGCGACCTTTCGAAAGTCGCCTCATTCCCTTGCCCCTTATAGTAGAAATCAATAATGGTGAACTTGCTGCCACTCGTCTTGCTAGCACTTGTAAACTTAAGTCGCAAACACTGTTGTAAAGTCGGAGTCTCTTTGGCGGCTAAGTAGATCCCATGTGGAGTCAAAATATCTGTAAGAATACGGGATAGAAACTCGGTATGGGGATGCATTCCATATTTGTCAACTAATCGCGCTTTCATCCTTACATCTGGAGGGACTTTCCCATTCGCTACAGGCAGCTTTAGTCGGGTCAAAGGATGGAACTCAGGTGCATCTTCTAAGTAAACTGCCTTTTTAGCCCTTGTTAGGGCAGTATATGCCCACTTCCGAAATTCTTGGGACTGAATATCCTTTCGCTTCCCAAAATATATGGCAACCTCCGGCCATTCTCCGCCCTGAGCTTTGTGACAGGTAACTGCATATCCATATTTCGCGCGGACCGCATTAAAATACAGATCCATTTTAAGGCCCAGCGAGGCAGCTTTTTGAGCTGCTGTTAAACTGGCAAATCTTTTGTTGCAGAATGAGTAAAGTGCATTCTGCATTTGTTTGGAAATATCGGGCTCAGGGGTATCGAGAGCGCTGACCAGCAGTTTAATGGTTTGGATCGGCTTTCCCCCATCGGGAGTTGGCTCCTCTGCTTTAATATCAATATCGCGAAAAATTAACTCTATTCCACTTTCTATGAACCTCTCTGAATCGGCTGCCATGCCTACAACTCTCACGAAGGTCCCATTCAAAAGGCTAAAGAGTTGATTGTTGGCGCAGATAGCTAAACGGTCACCTATTGTCAGGTCTTCCCTTCCGACAGAAAGCCGGATCTGGTGGTTATAATCTAAGGCATCCTCATTTCCATGAGTTATTACAGTGAATGCTGCCGGAACGACATCCACTTTCGAGGCCGCCATTCCGATTATTTCCGCCCTCGTTGCAGATTTGACTTCAAGACCATCTTCTTTGATTGTCATGAAGTTGGAGGCCTCGTCAGTTATAGAAGCGCGAACGGCAGTTGCCGCACGCAAAACTCCACTGGTTGCAGATTGCCTTACAACTGTGTTAAGAACAATCGTATCTGCGCTAATTTTGTGAGTATCTCGCAAATACTCCGCATCGAGTGCAAAGGAGGATTTATCCGTTACAGGCGGAAGCTGGCAAGGATCGCCGATTAGGATGAGTTTTGTTTTGTATGTGGGGTCCTTCAATTTCAGGAACGCAATCAGATCCGTAAGAAGTTTCCCTGTTCCGGTTCTTCCCCCGAAGGCAAAAAACGTCGTTGTGCTAACGCTCGCGGTATCGCTGACAAGTGATGCCTCATCCACGATTGCAATCAGTTCGTGGTGTTCTTCAACAAGAAGGGACAAGGAAAAGTTCAGCGTGAAGAGGATACCTTTTTTTCTTCGTGTGATCGTACTGAATTTATAAATCGCACTGTGAATGGTCGATGCAGGCGAGTTTGTGCGGTCCCTGATCATGCGGGCTGCTCTTCCGGTCGGTGCCATGAGCCTGCGCTCGCGATGCATCCGCTTCAGGTAGTCATTTAAGAGGCCAAGCAAAAACGTCTTGCCCGTTCCCGCAAATCCCTGAACGACCAGACAGCGAGCCTGCGATTGCAGAAATGTATCAATCTTGGACGCGGCTTGCAGTTGATCATCCTGCAATTTTTTCTGTGCGAACTCGTAGAAGGAATATGAGCCGAGCGGTTTTGGAGGAGCTGGCGCTGGAGTGGGAAGTATTTTTGGAGGGTCCCCAAGCAGTAGTTTCTTTGGCGGACTCTTTGATTTCTCGGCGGCTGGCTTCTTGGGAGATTTCGCGCTTTTCGCTTTGCTGGCGGGAGTTTTCTTCCGAGGGGAAGTTTTTGCCCGCCGTTTCACTGGCTGAGCTTTTGCCGGTTTTTTGGATTTTGCTCGCGGCTTGGCTGATTTCACAGTTGCCGATTTGCCCTTTTTCTTTTTTGTGACGGCGGAACGCGGGGATGCCATGCCCCCTGTTTACATGGTCGGGGGAGTTTTGCGATTTTTTTGATTCAGAGTTTTTGGCGTGATCTTCCACCAGCCCGCAACATCCTTGTCGGACACCGCAGCGGCCCTGTAGTGCGCGAGAATGACCGCAGGGGAATTGCCCATTTCATACGCCGTTTCATTTTCGCTTTTTGTGCCGTAGTAGCGGTATGTCCCGAAGGAATGCCGCAGCACATTTGCAGGCATGATGATTTCTCCGGCCACGCAGGCCCGCTGGATTGCGTCATGCCAACCGCTCTCTGACATGCCCACCACGGAGCCCGTGCCGGATTTCTTTTTCAGCCACGCAGCCAAGCAGGGTTGAATTGGAATTCCTCTGGTTCTTCTGGTTTTCGCGTTTTTGGACAGGATTTGAATCTTCGCGTCCGAAACCTGCTCCCACTCCAGCCGAAGGAGTTCAGAGGTCCGAAGTCCGGCGAACGCCTTGATTGCCACCCCGACCAAAAGCGCAGGCTCATGGGTTTTGATCGCGCGGAGGAAGGCTTTCATTTGCTCGCAGGTCCAGACCGTGACATCCCCATCAGATTTGGAATTCCGCTGGAGGGCGGTTGCTGGATTGCTGGCACACCAGCCGCGTTCAATCCCTTCCGAGAACAGAATGTGAATATGCCGCGCATAGCTGGCCTTGGTGGACGGGGAGACGTCATCCTGATCCGACAGCCATTCTTCGAGGTTTTCCCGCTTGAAACTCGCCAGCTTCTCTTTTCCCAGATCCTCGGCAACCCGCTTGAAAATCGACTTCATCCCCTTGAGGTGTTTTTCCGAAGCCCCATCGGTTTCCTTGAATTTCAGGATTTTCTCAGTGGCCTCTTGCAACGTCAGGGAACCCCCAGGCGGACGCAGATGCTTGATTGCGTAGGCAATCGCTTCCGTCATCGCCAGCCTCGCGCCGGTCAATTTCTTGAATGCAGACGCGGCCTCTGCAATCTGCCCTGCCGACAAATTGAACGCCGAGTTTCCGGCCTCAGCTTTGAGGGCGACCACCGGAACGCAGGAGGTTTCCTTTTGGGCATCCCCGAAAATGTATGATCGGGCATCAGCCAGTTCCTTGAAATGCTTGACCTGAATTTCCCCGCCTGTGAATTTCTTCCCGAGACGAACCCTGAAATATTCCATGCCACCGATTTTGACCTTGCCGACCCCCACGCCACAGGGGAGATCCGCGACCATTGATTTTTTACGCTTTTGAGCCTTCATGTTTTCTTGTTTTAGTAAGAAAGTAGTAAATGTCAAGCTCTTCTATCGTAAAAGGGCGGACTGTAAATCCGCTGGCTTACGCCTTCAATGGTTCGAATCCATTCCTGCCCAGATTTTCCGCAAAGCGGAAACCAATGACATCCGAATGGATGAGAACGCCGTTCGACTGCCCGCGCGCAAGCGCCAGCCAAAACGCGGAGCGACAGCGGAGCCAAACCCGCAGAGCGCCGGACGGAGTCCGGGGATAATCCATTCCTGCCCATTCCCTCCAACCTCAGACATCCTGACCTGCCGGGAAATCCGATGCGACTCAAACGCGGAGAACGCCGCAGGGCTTTGACAAGAGGAAGCCGCATGGCTGGAATTGAGGGGTTGTCATTCGGGCAAAGGTGGGTTTAATTGCGGCATGACGAAGAAGCCCATTGTGATAGCCGACCCGGAAATCATGAGTGGCGAACCGTGCTTTGTCGGCACGCGCGTTCCCGTGCGGGCGTTGCTGGATTACATTGAGGGCGGCGAGACGCTCGACGAGTTTCTGGAACAGTATCCCACGGTTTCGCGCAAACTGGCCGTCGGCTTTCTCGAACAAGCCAGCGAAAGTCTGCTCGCTGCCGCCTGAATGCGCCTCCTGCTCGACGAGTGTTTGCCGAAAGATTTGGCGCGGGAACTTCCCGGCCACACCGTCAAAACTGTTCCGCAAGCAGGTTGGGCCAGCATCAGCAACGGCAAGCTCCTCCGCCTCATCGCCGACTCTGGAAAATTTGACGTGTTCCTGACCGTGGATAAACGGCTTCCGCAGCAGAACCAAACCCGGACGCTTTCTTTTGCCATTGTCGTCCTGCGCGCCAAATCCAACCGGATGGTTCATGTGTTCCCCTTCGCGCCGGAAATCCTGCGCCGCCTCGCCGGATTTCAGCCCGGTCACGTCTATGTTTTGACGCAGCCGGATTGACGGTTTCATACCGCCTTCGCCACCTCTGCTCGAATCCGAAAATCTCCGCCGCGCGCACGCGGCGCGAACCGCTCTTATCTCCTGCATCCGCCCGAAGCCGTCGCGATCGGGGCTGTGGGAATGCTCCGACGAGCCGAGCGTTGCCCATTCTCGGACCCTGCCGCCCTTCTACAGGCTCCGGTCGGGCACGATGGCTGAATCCTTGTCGGATTTTTCAAGCCCATACAGCAGGTTTTTCGATTCCCACCGCCTCCCTCAAACCTTGCGGGAGACTCTTGCGTTTCTCGTGCCTCAAATCCTCAGAGACTCCCGCCCAAGGGGTTCAAGGTTTTCGCCAGATCCGGCCAGCAAAGCGGAATGCTCATTCCGTTCGTGCCTCACCTCCAATCACATCCCTCTTCGCTCGCCTGCCACTACCGCAGAGCTCAGCGATAACCAGCCTTGAATGATGACGCATTCCTCTGTATAAGCTGAACCAGCGAACCACTTTTTTCCCAATGAAATCTCCTAAAACCACTTCCGCCAACTGTCTCGCGGTTGTCCTCGTGATTCTGGTTCTTGCAGGCGTTGGAATTTATTTCATCAGCAAGCCCATCCAAGGCCGTCTCGCCGCCACCTACGAGTCAATCACCGACTGGACGCCACAGCGGATCGGAAAAGATCCAGCCGGATATATGCTCTGGGCTTCCGGTCATCTTGACAATTTGGAGCAACGGTGCGTCGGCGAGGGGATTCGCCTTCGTGCAAAACTTGTCGAAATTCAGCACCGCATATCCAATACGCGGGAAGCCTTGGAGTTGCAGGAGAACGATACAAAAGCATTCACGGTCGCCTACAAAGAGACCGAGGCAGTTGGAGGCTGGCCAACGACGTTCCGCAATCGCTCTTGGAAAAAAACCGAAATGGAAGACGAACTTCTACGCCTCGACTCTCTCGCCAAGGCCAACCGCGAGATTCTGCCAGCCCTTCAAAAAGCAGAGGCTGCAATCCCGCTCATGTTGCCCCAGCTCGATGACCGCAAGCGCGAAATCGCGGCGCTCAAGATTCGGGTTCAAACTGCCCGCGACGTTGTTGATATTTCAGCCCTCAGTTCAAGCTACGAGGCGATTCGCGTAGAAACCGAGAAAATTGGCAGCTACACAACTGCCGTGCAGGCAGTGGCATCCAGTTCACTACCAGGCCCAGACTCGACTCAAGTCCGCATTGATCAAAACAGGCGAGAGGCATGTCTCAAAGAGATTTTGAACAAGTGACTTTTCGAAGATTCTGCCCGTTCTTGCTTTTGAGCGTCATGGCAATTCTTGCGGGGTGTAATCGCCCCCGCGTTGGGGCCCCCCTGCCACCTGATGTTGAAGCCTATGCCGTCGAGAGAACTCCGGCAGTTTATGAGAAGTTCCAGAATGCTCGGGCCAAACTTCAACGGATTGAAGAGGGGAAGAATGTGCTTCTAGCAGATCTTAAAAAAGTGAACAGGAATCCGCGAGAGGATCCAACAATGCAACAGATGCTCGCAAGACAGGCGACAGTCGAAGAAGAGATTAAGCAGTTGCGCGAATCTATGGAATCGAACTACCTCCGTGAACGTAAATTTCTCCTCGGGCTCACTGCGGATGGCGTTCCGTCTGCTCAAGTGGATCCGACAACTCCTAAAACTGTCCCTAGCAAAGCGGCCTTGCCCTCTCAATATATCAGAGCCCCTGCCACTTACCCAAGTTCGTTTATCCCAGAGAATTTAAAGAATCTCCTGAACTCCTCTCCATCACCAGTGTTCGCAGGGACAGTTGGAAGCCGTTGCTGGCTTATGAGTCGCTACACCGTCGAAATTGAGGACGGTCTTTATGGTCTAAAAAAAGGAACCGCTCTACGCGTCGTCGAAATTAAGGACTCGTTTATTGTGGTTGTCTCAGATGAAAAACGGACCTTCTGCGTTCCCTCGTCTTTGCTCACAACAGAAACTCCATCTGCTGGCGTAGTGCGACCGACTTTCAGTTTATCGAAATCCGGCCATGCCTCATTGGATTAGCGCTTACTCTTTGTGTCCTTCACAATCATGCGATATAAAACGATGCACATTATCTGGATTTAAAAATGGGCCGCATTCTATCGCGATAAAAAGCGAAAATAAAGCAAGAAAAAGCTTGTCGTTTTCGTGCTTTCCGACAAAAAATAATTTGGACTGAAGAAAAATAATAAAATTATGGCAAAAATATGTTCAAACTGCGGCCTCAACCTTCCGAAGAGCGGTCAAGTATGTCCCAACTGTGGACACAAGAGACCGATGGGATTCTTCCTCGCCATTACCTGGATTGGAATCGCGGTGTTTATCATTTATGTCTGGATAAAGACCCATCAGACTTAGCGGCTGAAGCGCAGCATCTTTAGACTCCAATATTTAAACAAAGAAATATTTTATTAGCATTGCGACAATAAAAACAAGAAAAGCCGCAAGCGAAATATAAAATATGGCCTTTCCAAGCATTCCAACGAGTCTTGCTGCAATTTGAGAAACGATGAACGCAATAATAAGAGTTCCGGCTGAGAATATAAGTTCTTTATATGAAAAAGTGTCCGTTGCTTTGTATAGGAAATAGGCTCCGATAAATGCGGAGAGCCATATGATGGACGCGCCTAGCTGATCCCAGGTAATATTTGTTGCTGACAGTCCAGTATTCTCCGCATCTAAATTCTCCGCATCCTTAAACGACTCGAGCCTTGCGCAATCAGGACATCGATAACCTTTTAAAAAAAGAGGCAAGTCACCCATATGCGCGAAACGTGCGCCGCATCTACCACAAATGGCTGCGCTCATAAAATTTTTCTAGATTCGAATATTGATTAGTATTTTCCTCCCTAATTTTAGGGCAAAATGACGGCAAATTCGGGTTTGTCAACCTCGGTCTTTCCCGTGAGACGAATTTTAATATCGAAGGGCTCAATGATGAACTGATCGCCTTCTTTATAATTTCTCAAATTGCAGCTTTCGACTTGTCCGTATGCTGTTTGAGTTATGGAAAAGCGTTGCATTGGAACGGTGCTGTTGTCGGTAATGTTGCGAAGTTGTAGGTTCATATTCTATTATTTTTTATTAGTTGTTCGGTGGATCGATTAGCGAAATCAGTAAATGAATAATGCGCTTTTCCTTGTTAACACAACCTTACATGTCGTCGCAGTCATTTGAAATATGCACGAAGTAGGTAAATGCAAACACTGCAAGCATGTCTTCCGATCGTAACGCCTCCGGAAAACTCATCACCCGCAAAGTTGTTTTCTTCCTAGGCGGCATCGAAGCAATTTCGGTTTTTGTGTCCCTGTTAGCTGCAGCAATAACATCGCGGGCAAACTTAATCTTGTCCCCCAAGGGCATCAATTGGACCGCATCTGCATCGTATTTTGAGGTCAGCTTTTGAGACTCGATTCCAAGTGGTGTAGTACCAGTTGGGCGGCCGAGGATTTTGTTAGCTTCTTCTTCTTTTGCCGGCTTTGACAATTGGCCAAGAACTTTCCCTTTGCTCACTAAGTCAAATGAGCGGGAAGAAAAGAGCACTTTATGCGGCTTGATTTCACAGAGCAAGGAATGGTTTTCATTAAATACTAATGTCTTCCTTCTGGTGAAAAGCCATCTAGCGTATAAAGCATAAATCAGTCCGACGCCCATAAACGTGAGTTTACCGACCGAGGCGAAGTCCTTGTTGACAGCCTTATGATGCAAGAACGATATTAAAATAATGGTAACAACTATCAGCGTAATAACGGGAATTGCATATCGCTTGAGTAAGGCCAATGAATTGAAGATGTTCTTTTGTGTAACCCAACTGCATACTTTCTCATTCTTGTCGTAAAGTTTGCACGAAAGATGCCCCTTAATGGTGCCAAATGGCTTCTCTATGCATAAAACATCCGAGTTGAATGATGAGTGTTCCCCAGATGAGACTAATACCTTTTTGGCAAGGTAAGCTCCAAGCGAGGTTCCTTTTTCAATAAAACTGCAAATGATCGTATTTGTGGCCGGGTCGATGATATGGAGATTTCTCCCTGTCATTCTTCCGCTTCCACCGGGGGTTCCGATGCATTCACCCACAGAATAATACTCCGAGATACCACTCAGCTCAGGCAGTGCCGCTTTAGCAGCCTGTTGAGGCAGCGGAAGTGGGGGAGGAGTGATATTTTGGGGGGGCGAACCAGAGATATGCAGGGGGATAAACTCGCTGAGAGGAATCCATTCAGCCATCCCCTCCTTCCACGCAAGGTCGGAATCGACAAAAACTCCGCCCTTCAGGCATGCCTGAAGAACATCCGCCTCGAAAGGTCCCTTTTGCTCCCCATCTTTGAAAACGTAAATCATTGGTATCACTCGGTAGCTTTCCATGTTTGCGCGCTGAACCAACTAACAGATTCCGGTGAATATTCAATTTCAACTTGCTGCATCGTAAGTTCCAAATACTTGCTGGCAGTGAAGGAGTATTTCCAACAATCGACGTTAGATACAGAAGAGTACTCCGTCTCATTTTCCGCGAGTTTTCGCAAAATATCGTCGCGGAATTCAGGAAGAAACTGAATGACAAGCATTCCGTTCATGTGAAAACCTTCGACTGGGAAATATGCGATTAACGCTGGTGCCATCTTGGTAGCAAGATTACAGCAGATGGCCTTTCTGAAAAGGAAATTCTTGATCTTCTCCTACAAAAACGTCCGGTTAACCAAATTCAAGACATTACGCTACAGCGGGCATGTCCCCTCTGGATAACCTGTGTCGTTGATCGCTGGCACCTTGAAGAATTCGCTTAAATCGGCGTCGCGTTCTGGACGGACAAGAAAATTCTCCGCAATCTCTTGTTTCGCTGGATCAACCAAGAGAAGGCGAAGGCGATGGCCTGTAGGGAACCACGCGACGATTTCGCCTCGCTTTGATTGCAGGGAGGTTGCTGGTGGCAGGGTGAACGCGTGAATGCGAAGCAAGGTTTCGTATGGTGGACATCCGGATTTCCCTTCCGTCGAATTTGACGGAGTGGATCTTGCCGGATGTATGGCGGTGGATATTGAGGATGTCGGCTGATTCATAATTTTCGATTTCGTTGTTTGCTGCTGTTGCCAATTTCAAAGCGTCTAGCGACGCGAGCGGGTATGGCAACCCCGTCCCCTCTCTTCGGGTTCGGCCACATGACCGACCGGATTGAATGAAAATTGTTCTTTTGTGGTTTGGGAGACCCACTCCATGCCCTGCATTTCTGCGAGCTGGTCCCGGTTCCAGATGAGGGCAGATTCGTTCTCCCCATCACAGTTTTTAAAAATGAGATGCGCGTGAGGATGAAGCCGATCCTGATGGATCACACCGACGAACGGTGTCTCAGGCGCATACTTCTTCGCAAACTGTTCACAGAGGTCAGCAAGACCCTCGTAACCGCGTTGTCGGCACTCTGGGTCGGCGGTTTCCTCGGCGGAAATGACAACATGCCGGACCTGTGCGCGATTCTGGGGAAGATCCGCAATCAGGGTGTGGGCATCGACGCCTGCATTCCTGACAAGGCCGCCTTCCGCCAACCCATTGACGAGCCCATAAACCCGATCCTCGGCCCCTGAAATTGATTCCACTTCATTTGAGGCGGCCGGTTTCTTCTGTCCTGTCTTGCTAGAGCAGACGTGCTATAATCCATGCTTCATGGACACATTTCAATCCACCGTTGAAAAAGTCGGCATGGCAGTCGATGCCGCAGGAGTGCTGGTTATTGTCGGCGGCATTCTGGTCGCTTCCGTGCGAACCCTCTTTTTTGCTGCCCCTCCTCATCTCGACCGATACACCGCATACCGCCAGAATTTGGGCCGCGCCATTCTTCTTGGGCTGGAATTGCTCGTCGCGGGGGACATCATCAGAACCGTTGCCGTCGCGCCTACTCTCCAAAACCTGGCCGTTCTTGCCCTGATCGTGGTGATCCGCACGTTTCTGAGTTTTTCTCTTGAGCTTGAGGTTACCGGGCGTTGGCCGTGGCAGCAGCGCAGCGGCAAAAAAGCCATGGGTTAGCGCTATGATCAAGTTTGACCGTATGGACGGAGAGGAAGCGCCCGGGCTGCCGCTTCGCGGAGCTTGTCCTTTTTGCTCTTGCGCCTGCCTTTGATGCCGCCGGCGGACGGGGCCGGCACGTCCGTTTCGACGGGCTCGAACCCCTCGACCTGCTCGCGCGGCAGGTTGAGCCGATGGCGTTTTTCAATCAGTCGAAAATGGGCGTGGGTGCTGGCGCTGACAAAGCTGATCGCCAGCCCCGTCTCGCCGGCGCGGCCGGTGCGGCCGATGCGATGAGTGTAATCCACGGCGGAACGCGGCAGGTCGAAGTTTACCACGGCCGGAAGCCGGACGATATCAATCCCGCGGGCGGCGAGGTCGGTGGCGAGAAGCACCCGCACGGTGCCGGCCTGGAAATCCGCGAGCGCCCGGCTGCGCGCGCCCTGGCTGAGATCGCCGTGCAGGGCGGTGGCCACAAGACCGGCCTGGCGCAGTTTTTCCGCGACATGCTCAGTGGCGTATTTGGTGGCAACAAAAACGAGGACGCCAGACCATTTGTTTTCCTGAATGAGATGGCGGAGCAGTTGGGTGCGGCGCGGCGCATCCACCTCGATGACGCGCTGGGTAATGTCCGGCTCGGCAGCAGCGGTGGAGGGTGCCTCGATCCGCACCGGATCCCGCAGCAGGGCCGTGGCGAGGCTTTGCACCGCCGGGGGAAAGGTCGCGGAGAAAAGCAGGCTTTGCCGGCGCGCCGGCAGCAGGCGGACGATCCTGCCGAGTTCGTCGCTGAACCCTTCCTCGAGCAGGCGATCGGCTTCATCCAGAACGAGAGTCGATACGGCGGAAAGCGATACGGAATTGTGCTCGAGCAAATCCAGCAGGCGGCCTGGCGTAGCCACCAGGATGTCCGTCCCGCGGCCCAGCGCCATCATCTGCGGGTTGATCGATACGCCGCCGAAGACGGTCAGCGTTTTGAGCGAATACCGCAGATGCGCGCTGTAGCGACCGATGGCCTCACCAATCTGCGCGGCGAGTTCGCGGGTGGGGACGAGGATTAAAGCGCGGACAAAACGCCCGCGCGGACGGGGGCTGGCACCCAACAGTTGCAAAACAGGCAGGGCAAAAGCGGCGGTCTTGCCCGAACCGGTTTGCGCTGATGCCCAGACATCCCGTCCACGCAGGATTTCCGGAATGGCTGCGGTCTGAATGGGAGTCGGGGTGGAATAAGCCCGAGCGGCAACCGCACGCAGCAGAGGTTCGGAGAGACCGAGTGAGGAAAAGTCCATGGATGGCGGCGTTCAAAAGAGCCCCGCCATTAATACGACCAGGAATGGCCGGCATCAAGCGCCGCGCGAAGAAAGCCAAGGGTTAGGCTGAGTCCACCGACATTTCCCCGCACCCTCCAAGCACCCCGACGGGGAAAACCTGGGTAAGATATTGGCGCACCGCCTCCGCTTTGGCTAGCAGGAGCTCCCGTGTAAGGTGTGGCGCGCGCGGCAAGGTAATCAATAAAGCTTTTTCAAGCTCATCCAAGCAATCCGCAAAATCCATTACATTGCAGGCGTAGATCTTCAGCAGAGCTCCGCCGTCGGCGCATAAACTAGCATCATCCTGATCTGAAGCGAGATAGAGTCCTCGGAGCGTAAAATACGCGCCGGCAAAAGCGTTGCAGCAACGAATAAACATCAAGTAACCTCTGCTGCGGTTCAGGTATTCCTGAGCATTCCAGGTGAATGAATCGCCCATCAACAGCCTGGCTCGGACAGGAGTTTGTGAGCCGAATTCGCATTTGAAAGCCTTTTCGAGTTCATTTATCGCACCATTGAGGTGAGTGGCGGCTTGCAGCATTGTTTTTCCAGTATGCATCAAGCGTTCGGGATAGCTGCCATTGTGGTAAATAAACCCGTTTGCCATACACGGCGGCAGTTCATTGTCAGGAATTCTAACCGATGAAAACTCCGGTTCAGATGGCAGCGGGGCATTTCTTCCTAAAAACCATGGGAAATACTGTGTCGGCTTGGACGCGGATGGAAACGTGTAGCCGTTGGAAAGAAGCCTGTGAGCCTGTTGAATCTTTTCCCAAGCAGCGATGACCGCATCTTGAGCGGCGCCAAAAAACTCTCCGGTAATTGTTAGTGCCAACAACGACGAATCCAGCTGTGGGTTCATTGCAGCTTCCCTGAAAAATAATGAGTTAATGAACAAATAATCGGGAACGATTCTACCTCTGACATCATAGATCCCATCCGCTTTAAGATCATTCCATCGCTGGACCTTCTCGATGACGCCAAGCGGGTAATCCACAATTGTCCTGTCATCATCTTTAATTCTGGAATCGTCAAAGAAATGAAATGCATCACGTCCCAGGAAAGTCTGTCCGGCCCTCCATGTCACATTTCTTGCCTCAATAAGATGATGGTGCAGCTGCTGGTCGTATGTCGCCGAATCGCTGGTGGCCGACATGCAGAGACCGATATTTTCCGGCATCGTCGCCTGACGAACCAGCATCTCTCCCATCCCAAAATTGTTGCGATCCCATTCAAACGCGGTATTGAACAGCTTGAGCCCAGGGCGCACCTTGCCGGCAACACCGGCGATGAATTTGGATATCCGGTCACGCTGATCGAACTTAGAAAGCCCACGGCATCGCGGGCAAGTTTCCTGCACGCAGAGATCTCCGCCTGCGTCAAGAGTGATATAATGCAGGACGCTTATTTCAGGAAAGTCCTGAAAAAACCGCTCGGTTATTTCGCGGTAGAATGCCTGCACGTCAGGATGCCCCATGCAAAGCCCCCATCCTTGATATTCTCCGACATAAGAAATCACCTCTTCTGGAAAGAGCGCCAGCAATGATTCTCTATCCCTGCTGGAGGGCATGAAAATGCTCTCGAACAGAATATCCATTCCAAATTCCTTTGCCGCATCAATAATATCCCGCAACACACGCCTGTTCTTCTGTCTTGATTCAGAGGTGGACGAATTTGGGAAAATTGAGCTCTCGACGTAGGAATAAAAACTTTTCTGTGGATCGCCGGAAAAATCATTTGTTGCAGCAACATGGCTCGCTCCCATAACGCTAAGATATTTCACGCATGAGCGGATCGTTTCCGTCGGAAAATCCGGCTTAAAAACCCCATCCATCAGTAAAGCGAATATGCGATATGGAAAAGAGAAAGTGCCGCGCAGTTCATTTTTATTTGATTCGCTGTGTAAAATAAACTGGTAGACACCTTGCAGTATTCCGCGGCCTGAGCTGCCTAAAATATAAACTGTTCCATTGACGGATAAAACGTGAAAAGCATCACTGGAAACCAGCTTGTTATGCAAATTTGTCAACCCATCATCGATAAGCGGACGCATCAATTTATCAGATATCAATGCCAGCACGACATCCCCTTCTCTTGACTTTTGCGGCGGCACCGCCACCGGCCATTCTCTCTGATGAAAAATATTGAGCTCCGAGATGGCAGCCGAGGGTGTCAACGCCGGATCCGCGATATAAATTCGTTTGATGTTTGTTTTGTTAATCATCTCTTGGTGAGAGTGGATTTGTTGAGTTTCATGTCAACAGGGAAGAACTGAACCCCATTTTCAACCGCTGACTTCCTGATGGAAAATTCCTGCGACGAGAATCGTTCCTGAAAGCAGGTCGGCGCAGCCGCCGGGTGAGAGGTTGCGCCAGATGAGTGTGCGGTGGATTTCTTCCGCCCGGGCGAACCATCCATCGGAATGGCATCCGCCCGCCTCGAGGAATTCAGCCGCAGCCCGTCGCACGTAGGCCGCCGCATCGGTTCCGCCGCGGAAGATCACATTGCTGTCATCCGTCGCCTCCATCAGCGCGAAGAGAGTTTGGATGCGGGCGGCATTGGGATCGAGACCGGATGCCAGCGCTCCGAGAAATACAGGGACGCCGGTCTCGAAGATGCCCGGAAATCCACGCGCCGCTTCCACCCTGGCTCCGCCGGTTCCGGTGATCCTGCGCACGAGAGCGCCGTGGCTCACGGCAGCCATGTCTGATGAGGTGTGAGCTTTCAAATCATCACCCCAGGTTTCGAGGAGCACGGCCCGGATGACATCCGGGGTTGTTGGCCGCGCGGAGGCTCCGGCTCTTGCCATCGCAGCGACGAGCATTCCCAATGTAAAAATGGCACCGCGGTGGGTGTTGATGCCTCCGGTGGAGCGCAGCATTTCCCGCTCCGCCGCAAGGCCGAGCGGGATGAGGGAGAGATCAAACGGGCCGCCGTCCCGACCAGCTGCGGCGATGGAGGCGAACGGGCTCAGCAGCGCGTTTGCGGACCGGCACATGAGAACGTAATCCATGTCAGCATGTGATCCGGAATCCCTCGGGCTCACGAGGCCGGGCTTGGGATATGCTTCCAGTTCCAGCAGCAGGGCCGCCACCGCAGATCCGGCCAGGTAATGATCGGCTGCGCCTATTTCCATAATCCCTCTCTTCGGACCATCCGGACAGCCGCAATGGATTTCACAAGAATCGCGGGCTCGTCGGTCAAGTATTCCCGCCAGTGGATTTCTCCGAGACCGGGAAAAGAAAGCTCCCCGTCAAGTTTGAACGGGCATTCGGCCGCTTTGCGTTGCAGAAAGTCTGCGGCCCGCTCGGCCTCTGCGGCGTCAGCGACATCGACGAGGACATCGAGATCGGACGCCGCGTTCACATACGATCCGCCGGTGAGCGTCTGCCACATCCAGCTCCCGAAGACGCGGATATCAAGTCGGGATTTTGACGCCGCATCCGCGAGACGGGCGAACGTGTCGGGCTGGAGTGCGGCAACCTCTCCAAGCGACGGGGGAAGGGCCGTGCGCGCGATCTCCTCCCGTCGCGAATGCGCCGCGATGCGACGCGGACGCTGCCCGGGCGATGCCACGCAGAATCCGAGCGGCAGGGAATCGTCCCCTCCCCGCTGACGGCAGACGACAAACGGGTTCCCGTCCGCATGCCAGCGAGCAACAGCGGAAGCATCCCCGGTCACGTCCGGCTGCGGAGTGTGGGACAACCAAACCAGTTCATGTCGGCGGAGCATCGTTTTCACAGTCAACATAGGGGAGCTTTACAGCAAAGGTTCGGCCAGCGACAGAGGGAACAGGGCGTTCGAACTGAAGACACGATAAATCGAGCTTGTAAAACCATGTGGCGAAATGAAAATGCCGGTTTAATAGAATCATGAACATCCCCGTTCTGCACGTTTGCGAAACGAGTCTGGCCGCGACCTACGAAAAAGCGCTCACCGCGCTTTATGAGAACGGCGTGCGCTTTAAAACCCAGTACGACAAGCCGGGCGATCCGCCCAGTTTGGATTGCACGATGAACGCGACCGTGCTGGACCCGCTTTCAGAACCGATGATTCACAAGGCATTCCCCGGCGGCATCGAAGATCTCCGCGAATACGTCATGGAGGTGCAGGGAGCGAAGGACCACTGGGTCAAGAACATGAATGACCCGAAGGACACACGCTGGGAATACACCTATCACGGCCGCCTCGCCGCTTATGGTTCATGGCAGGAACTCCAGGATGGCAAGCCGTGCAAAGCCGGCCCGTTCGCCGTGGATCAGATCGAACGCGTGATAGAAAAACTCTCGGCGCAGCCTTTTACGCGCCAGGCGCAAATGATCACCTGGATGCCAAACATTGATCTGGATTGCTACGACCCGCCCTGCCTCCAGTCGATCTGGTATCGGTTGCTCGAGGACCCGGCAACCGGCGAGTGGTGGCTGAACTGCAATGTCCGGTTCCGGAGCAACGATGCCTGGGGAGCGAGCTTCATGAACATGTTCGGTTTCATTATGTTCAACAAGGAAGTCATCGCTGCGGGAGTCACGAAACGCACCGGCAAGACGGTCAAAATCGGGCGCCTCAACTGGCAGGCTGATTCCTACCACATTTACGGCAAGGATATCGCCGATGCCACCTTGCGCCTTTTCGATCGCATGGGCACCACGGCTTTTTCCGATCGCGTTTACAACTTTACCGACGAGACGATTCTGGACATTTACAACGAAGCCGAACCGGCGGTGCGCGAAAAAATCGCCGAATACGACCGGACACATTCGTAAAGGAACTGGCTCATCGCGACAATCGCCGCATGAGGGCTCGCAGTTATTTTGCCGTTTCGGCGAGAACGCGGTCTCTGACGTCGAGGGCGAGTTTGCGGCCGCCGCGCTTTTTGCCGAGGGCGGCACGGTTGTCGTCCGTGGTGGCGGATGCGATAGCGGATGCGAGTTTCGCAGCGAAGTCGCTGGCGTTCGGCCAGACTTCCTCGACTCCGCCGAGGAGGGCAAACGGCTTGGCGCCGAATTCGAGCGAGGGCATGGTCCGGGAAAGTTTTTCGAGCATGGCGGCCGGGATCTTGGTGACGGCCGACATGGCATCGATCGGCATGAGCCCGACGCTGGCGGATTCGAGCGCGTCGATGCGGTCGCCGAACATGCCGTAGCAGATGAACGCGCCGCCGATCGCCTTGCCGGTGGCGACGGTGATGAGCTTGTGTCCGTTTTGCCGGGCGAGTTGGAGGCAGCCCAGGAGGTGGCCGAAATAGCTGGCCAGGCCAAGCATTTCGGCAGTGCGGTTCGGTTCCTGACCGGCGCTATCCACGAGCATGACAATCGGTGCCTTGCGGTGGTTTTCAATGCAGCCGAGGACGTGCGCCGCCAACCGGAGCGCAGCGGCGTTGTCGATGTAGGTGCCGTCGCAGGTGCCGAACACGCAGACTTCCCGGCCGCCGACCTCGGCGTATCCGGTCATCAGCTTGTCTTTGACGGCGATCCCGTTCGACGACTTTCCGAAAAATTTCTCCAGAAGGTTGCTCATTTTGCTTTTTCGAAAACACACAGTGGCATGGGCATCCTGCCCGTGTCTTGCTGGATTGTTTCGCATGGGCAGGATGCCCATGCCACGGGTGCAGACCGTCCACCAAAACCGGCATCGATGGTTATTTTCATTTCTTTTTCGCGAGGGTGGCGAATTCCGTGGCGGAGGCGAGCGAGGCTTCGGCGACATTTTTGATGCCGAGCGCCTTCCAGATCGCATCCGGGTCGCTGGTTTTTCCGAACGTCTTCAATCGTTTTCCGAGTTCCTGCTGGCGGGCTTTCAGGTTCTTGAGCGTGAGGGGAGCGGACTTCGCGAGCAGCTTCTTGATCGCTGTTGCGACTGAGGTCGCGTCATCGTTGGCGAGCACGTCGGCATCGCCGAGGAGGAATTTCGTTTTTCCGCCGCTGGTTTTCCAGACGAGCGCACGGTTCGAGGAATCGTACGCCTGCTTGCCCATCCATTTTTCGATGACGATCGGGCCGGAGATCCCGAGCCGCCCGTGCTCGGTCATGATGCGGAAGTCGCAGCAGGTGGTGAGGATGCCCATGCCGCCGTAGGCCCCGATGTCCGACCCGATGACAGCGATCGTCGGCACGCGCTTGGCACGACATTCGAAGACCGCACGCATCGCTTCGGAGATCGCAATTTCCCCGGACGAGCCCTCGTGCAGGCGGACTCCTCCGCTCTCGACAATAAAGACGCAGGGGATGAGGTCGCGGGCAGCGGCTTTGAGGATGCCGGTGAGCTTCGCCCCGTGGACCTCGCCGACCGAACCTCCGACAAATTGTCCGACCTGGGCGGCGAGATAGACCGGTGTGCCGCCGAGCTTGGCGCGGCCGATCACGAGGCCGTCGTCGAACGAAACCGGGATGTCGAGTTGGGGAAGATATGGGCTCATCACGCGTTCCGGGGGAGGAAGAAACTCGGTGAACGAGCCCGGATCGACGAGCGAGGCGAGGCGCTGCCGCGCGGTCTGTTCGTGGAAAAGCGGGGCGCTGTTCATGGCGTTTTTTTCAAGTGGTCGTAGGCCTGCCGAAGGCGGAACGTCACGACGATCGGGTCGGCGCCCTGGTCGTGGATCGTCACCTTCGTTCCGCCGACGGGATAGTTCGCTGCGAAATCGCCGAGGGCGGCGAGCCACGAGTCCTTGTATCCCGGGATCGAGGATTCCACGTGGCAGTCCATTTTGTCGGGGGCTTTGGCGTTGCGCTCGAAGAGGACTTCGAGATTTCCCGAGCCGACCACGCCGGCCAGCGCCCACTGCTTGCCGCGCGGCCAGGTGAGTGGTTTCGAGGAAAAGGCTTTGGCGAATTTTTCCATGAGGTCGTCGGGTTACCAGTCCACAAATTGCGCGGGCGGATCGTAGAGCCCGCCCGACCAGCGGACGAGGCCCTTGATGTCCTGCGCGGCGAGGAGGCTGCGGCTCACATCCGAGGGCGAAACTCCGAGATCCTCCGGCAGGCTGATGATCCCACGGGCACGGAGCGCTTGGGTTTCGCTTTTTTTGCGTTTCAATCCGACCGGCGTGTAGCCGGCGACGCCGCGGATCGCGGCCCGGCGTTCCTCGAGCGTCCGGCAGGCGGCGAGATTGGCGATCCCTTCCTCCGTGACGACGTGGGTGACATCGTCGCCGTAAATCATGACCGGCGCGACCCCGTGCAGGGCCTTTTTGATGGCCGGATCCTGCGCGTCGAGTTCCTCGACAAATGTCGGCACGCGTCCGGACTGGAACGTCTCGGCGAGCTGGACAACAAGCTTGCGTCCAGGGATCGAACCGGGGCCGGGATTCGACTCGGCGCCCGCCTTGAGCCACGCCTTTGTCGGATGCCGGCGCCCCATCGGCTGGCAGCCCATGTTCGGTGCCCCGCCGAATCCGGTGATCCGCTTTTTGGAAACGGTGGACGAGTTGCCGTTGACATCGATCTGAAGCGTGGCCCCGATGAACATGTCCACGCCGTAGTGCCCGGCGAGCTGGCCCATCGCGCGGTTCGAGTGGAAGCTGCCGTCGCGGCCGGTGAAGAAAATATCCGAGCGGGCGGCGGTGTAGCGTTCCATCCCGACCTCACCGCCGACCGAGAACACGGCCTCGACCCACCCCGACTCGATCGCCGGGATCATTGTCGGCAGCGGGTTCACCATCCAGTATTTGCAGATCTTGCCCTTCAGCCCGAGCTGCTCGCCATAGGTCGGCAGCAGCAGCTCGATCGCGGCAGTGTTGAATCCGACGCCATGGTTGAGCGACTGGACTTCATATTTCTGGTAGATGCCACGGAGCGCGATCATCGCCATGAGGATCTGCACGTCCGTGATCGCGGCCGGATCCCGCGTGAAGAGCGCGGTGAGGTGCATCGGATACGGCGCCTCGACAATCAGGTCCACCTGGTCGGCGGGGATGTCGATGCGGGGCAGCGTGTCCACGATCTCGTTGACTTGCGCGAACACGATGCCGTCCGAAAATGCCGTCGGCTCGACGATCGCAGGGGTTTCCTCGGTGTTCGCCGCGAGAAACAAATTCCCCTGGCGGTCGGCCTGCACGGCGGCGATGAGCGCCACGCGCGGCGTCAAATCCACGTAATAACGGGCGTAGATCTCGTTGTAGGTGTGGATCGCCCCCAGCGGAAATTTTCCGTCCGCCAGCAACTGCGCGACCGCTTGGCCCTGCGGCCCGGCGTAGCAGAAGTCCACCTGGCGGATCAGGCCTTTCTGGAAAAGCTCGATGTGCGCCGGCAGCGTGAGACAGGACATCACGAGATGAATGTCGCGCAGGTCTTTCTTGGTGAGTGTCGCCAGTTGGTTCGCCAAAAAGTCCGCCTGCTTCTGGTTGTCTCCCTCGAGGCAGAGAATGTCGCCCGGCTCGATGATCCGCTTGAGAACCTCGGGCACGGATTTCGCCGAAACAAACTTTCCTTTGGCGAGCCCCCCGACGCGGCGCATGCGTTCCGCCTTGTTGCGGCGCCGGGTGTCCTTGGTTGCCGGTGACATCACATGCATCCTGCAACGGGTTGTTCCGAGTGGCAAGCCATTTCGGCAAGCCGGTGTATGTGCGAATCAGAGAGATGATCAAACTATGAAAATACCTGGCGAAAATCTACTCGAGCAAGGAAGACGAGGTCTATGTGGCGGAGGTGCCCGCGCTGCGCGGATCCGGTGCGGACGGGGGGACGTATGCGAAGGCGGAGGCTATTGTGGTGCCCATGGAGTTCTCTCAATAGAGGGCACGGTCCGTCTGTAGCTCGCGCAAAATCCGTCGCATCTCGGCGATCGCCGCCGGATGCCGGAACGAGCCGTGGTCCGAGGGGACGACCAGCTCCGACTCCGCAGTCGCGAGATGGGCGCTGGAGTAGGGGACGACTCCATCGGAGCTGTTCGGGGAATTTCTGCGGCCGCGGTCGCCGAGGATCGTGTGGTGGGGAACCTCGATCGGACGCGCGTCCAAGGCGCGGAGGAACGGGGAGCGGGGCGAAAGCCCGGCGATACTCGTGGGCGGACGATGAAGATCCATCGTGGTCACCACATCGGCAACCTCCTCGACCGCACCGACGATGTTGTTCGGGAGGCGGATGAGAGAGGCGAAGAATCCGGCGGGCCCGGCCAGCGCGATGTTGCTGCCTTGGTGCGGAACACACACGAAGACGACGCGGCGCACATTTTTGTCCCTTTCGAAGATCAGCGAATCGCGCAAAAGCGGCGCCTTCTGCAGGCGCTTGGCGACGCGCGGGGCATCGGCTCCGAAGACTCCGTTGAAAAGGGCATTGCCGCCGGAACTCGATACCTGTGCGCGCGAAATGATCCCGCCCATGCTGTGCCCGACAAGCACCATGCCGCGAGGAAGGGGATACCGTGCCTCGGCAGCCCGAAGGTCGTTGCGCAGGTCCAGCGCGGAAATCGGAATCGGCTGGCCGGTCGGATAAAAAAACGCCCAGAACTGGAAATTTTTCCGGATCACCGGGTCGGCCTGCAACCCATTCACCACCTCGCCCCACATGACTGGCGTGGAGAGCAGCCCATGCACGAGAACCACAGGAATCCGCTTGGGATCGTAGGGCTGCATGAAGATGAGCCTCGTGGGATAGGAAAATCGGTCCACTTGAAACAGCCACCGCAGGCTGAGGACGAGCGGGTTTCCCCGGCGGAATGTCGCGAGGTTCGGGGCGTAAAGGTCGCCCGCGACCGCGCGTGGTTTTTCCCAGATGGAAACGGATTTTGTGACCTCGGGGTTGAGGAACCGGATCGTCGTTTCACACACTCCGCCGCGCGTGTGCATGTCGGCGACCACCGTGACGGGCAGGCGGTATCCCTGGCTCGGAGCGAACGGCTGGGCCGCGCGGTCCGGCCGGCTCACCCCGATCACCGGCACACCCCAGCCCGCCCATTGCAAAGGCGCGGATGCACGCGTCCGCGTTGGCCGGATGGGTTCGAACCCATTCAGAAGCGACACCGGCCAGTCGCCCGGTTTCGTGGCAATTCCGACACGGTAAACGACCCCGTCGGATCCGGTAAATTTGGTTTCGCGCGGGCTCGCTCCATCGAAGTTCGATTCCACGAACCGTCCGAGCGCGATATTTGCAATGTCGCGGGCCTGCGGAGAATTTTCTGCAAGCGACGCGCGCAGGGAGGCGAGGCATTTTCCCGAGACAGCCTTTTCATCCAAGCTCCGCCGGGCGGAAGCCGCCCATTCGGCGGCCTGCGCGAGCGTGCCTTCCCGCACACGCGGAGGTGCCGGATACTTCGAGATCGGCGCGCACCCTGAAACGGCAGCGATCACGATGAGAGAAATCGCGCGAAGCCCACGAATCTTCATAATGGGCTTTCCGCGTGTCCGACTCTCTGGCATGGAACCAGCCTGATGGTTTTGCGAAAAAAGGCACGGCAGATTTTGCGATGGGCGTTGTCCGGCATCGGAGTGCTTCTCGCAGCGCTTGCGGTTTCCGCCCTGCTCCCCATGCGGATCGCCTTTCCTGTTCCCAAGCCCGGACCTGCTGCGGATTACGCTGTGGCGAGGGCGGAGATCGAAGGCAATATCGCCGGAGCTCCCTCCACGCTCTCCGAGGCCGGACATCCGCGGGCTTTTCTCCACGAGCAACCGACGGAAAATGTCTTTGTCCTCCTGCACGGACTCACCAACTCCCCGGAGCAATTCGACAAGCTCGGACGCTTGCTTTTCGAGCGCGGACACAACGTCGTGATCCCCGTCACACCCGGACATGGGAAGGCCGATGTGATGACAGACCAGCTCAGAAATTTTACCACGGAGGCGATGCTGGGCGCGGCCAACCGGGCCGTCACCCTCTCGCGCGGACTCGGCCGCCGGATCACGGTGGTGGGGCTTTCCATCAATGGAGCCAGCGCGGCCTGGATCGCCCAGAACCGAACCGATGTGGATCGCGCCGTTTTGCTCGCGCCGTTCCTCTCGCCACATGGGCTTCCCCAATGGGCCAACGCTCCGCTCAGCCGCCTGCTCGTGAGGATGCCGAATATTTTTCTGTGGTGGGATCCGATGCACAAGGCGGACTTGTCGGGACCGTCTGATGCGTATCCCCGCTTTTCCACGCGCAGCATCGGGGCGACAATGTTGCTCGGCGTTGATGTCCTGGAAGCGTCCGGAAAATCCGCCCCGGCCTGCGGATCAATCCTGATCGTGACGACCGCCTCCGACGTCGCCGCCAACAATGCCGCCACGGCGCGCCTGGCCGCGAACTGGCGGGAGCGTCGCCCGGGCGCTGTCGCAACCTACGAATTTCCAAAGGCCGATGACGTTCCCCACGATTTCATCGATCCGCAGCAGCCCGACCAGCGCGTGGATCTCGTTTATCCCCGCCTCATCGAGATGCTCGAAAAGAAAGATTCCCTGCCATGTGCCAAGCGCGCGAGCTTCCCTGCTTTCAACAAACCTCCCGGATCGCCCGGCGGATGGCATCCGCCGCGTGTTCCAACTGGGCTTCGGTGGTACAGAGCGGCGGCATGAGGACGATGGTGTCGAGGACAGGCCGGGTCAGGAGCCCGTGATTTCTCGCGGCCTCGCAGATCCGTCCGCCCGTGCGCTCCTCCCAGGGAAACGGCACGCCGTCCGTCCGGCGCACTTCGATTCCGCTCATGAACCCGCACTGCCGGATCTCGAAGACCTGCGGAAGTTCCTTCAGACCGTTCAGAAGTCGGGCCATCACAGCAATTTTCGGCTGAAGATTTTCGAGAGCCTTCTCCTCCCGGAACACATCGAGGCTCGCCAGCGCCGCCGCGCAGCCCAGCGGGTTGCCGGTGAAACTGTGACCGTAAAAAAAGGTTTTCTGTTCGGAAAACTCCCCGAGAAACGCGGAGAAGATTCTCTCGCTCGTCAGCGTCGCCGCGAGAGGAAGATACCCGCCGGTGAGCCCTTTTGCGAGGCACAAAATATCCGGGATCACCCCCTCGTGCTCGCACGCAAACATCCGGCCCGTCCGGCCGAACCCGGTGAGAACCTCATCGAGAATCAGGAGCGCTCCGCATGCGTCGCATTTTTCGCGAAGTCTGCGGAGCAACCCGGCCGGCCAGACGCGCATCCCCGCCGCCCCCTGGATCAGCGGCTCGATGACCACCGCCGCGATCTCTTCGGAGGGAAGCAGCTCATCGGGATCGGAAATTCTAACGACCGGAATCCGGGGGCCGTCCTGCGCATGGAATGCGGCGATGCCGCCGAGGCTGGCGGCGCCGGCGGTGTCCCCATGGTAGGCATGATCAAAGGCCACAAAGCGCGTGCGGCGCGGCTCTCCGCTGAGCTGCCAGAATTGCGAGGCCATCTTCATCGCGGCCTCGACCGCCGTCGAACCGTCGTCGCTGAAAAAAACCCTCGGAAGAGCCTGCGGCGGGAAAAGCCCCGCGAGCCGCCCGGCGAGCTCGGCCGCGGGAGCGTTGGTGGTTCCGAGAAACGAGACATGGGCGACCCGGTCGAGCTGCTCGCGGATCGCCCGGGTGATCGCCGGGTGCCTGTGCCCGTGGATGTTCGTCCAGATCGAGGAATTCCCGTCAAGGTATTCGCGCCCGCGGCTGTCGCGCAGGATCGCCCCCTCGCCCCCGACCAGAACAAGCGGCTCGTGCTCCGGGGCACACCAAGCCTTCATCTGTGTGAACGGATGCCACGCATGGGCCTTGTCCAGCGCAACCAGCGCCCCAGTATTCCACTCGTCGCCCAAATCGGACGGAACGCTCTTTCCAATCATCGGTTCAGGTTAGGCGTTCGCAGCGGCTTTGGCAACTTTGCGCGAGCAATCCGCGCGGTTTGCCTCCTCCCATCTGGGACGGTTTCATCATGCGCCCAGAATCTGATTCATGGAAAAAACCTCCAGGGGGCGCGTTCGTTCTGTCCAAAATATTTTCTCCGCATTAGCGTCCATTTCCGATGGCGATCAGATATTTCAACTCGTTTTCCAGGCGGCTGGAGGAATTCGTGCCGCTCGAGCCCGGGCAGGTGCGGCTCTACACGTGCGGCCCGACAGTCTACAACTTCGCGCACATCGGAAATTTCCGCGCCTACATTTTTGAGGATCTCCTCCAGCGGCACCTCGAATTCCGCGGGTTCCATGTCCACCGCGTCATGAACCTCACCGATGTGGATGACAAGACGATCCGGGGATGCCGGGCGGCCGGGATCCCGTTGGCGGAGTTCACCGCGCCGTTCAAAGCCGCATTTTTTGAGGATCTCGACGCGCTGCGGATCAAGCGGGCGGATCATTTTCCGGAGGCGACCTCGGCCGACCAAATCGCGCGGATGATTTCGATGATCGCGGTGCTTGTGGAAAAAGGCCACGCCTACCGGGCGGACGACGGGTCGGTCTATTTCCGGATCCGCTCGTTCCCCGCCTACGGACACCTCGCGCACATCGTCCTCGACGAACTCCAGGCCGGGACGCGCATCCGCAGCGACGAATACGAAAAAGAGAATGTCGGCGACTTTGCGCTCTGGAAGGCATGGGATGAGGCGGACGGCGATGTCGCCTGGGACAGCCCTTGGGGGCGGGGGCGTCCGGGCTGGCACATCGAGTGCAGCGCGATGGCGACCGGCATCCTCGGCCCGCAGCTCGACATCCACTGCGGGGGGGAAGATAATATTTTTCCGCACCACGAGGCCGAAATCGCGCAGAGCGAGTGCGTGACCGGGCTCCGCTTCGCCGGATACTGGATGCACTGCAAACACCTCCGGGTCGAGGGATCGAAAATGGCGAAAAGCGCGGGCAATTTCTTCACTCTCCGCGACCTGATCGAAAAAGGCTGGACCGGCCGCGAGGTTCGCCTCGCCCTCCTCTCGGTCAAATACCGCGAGCCGCTCAACTTCACCATGGACGGGCTCGCCGCCGCACGCAGCGCGCTCGCACGCCTCGATGAATGGTCGGCCAGAATCACCGCGGCCGCCGCGCAGGTGGCTGCACCACAGCCGCCGGGATCCGCTCCCGCGCCGGATCTTCTCCCGGAAATGGATGCCTTCGGCGACGCCCTCGATGACGATCTCAATATCTCCGCAGCCCTCGCCGCCGTCTTCGAACTCATCCGGAAAACCAACCGCCGCCTCGATGCCGGGAATCTCACTGCGGAACAGGCGAAGCCGCTCGCCGCGTGGCTGCAGGGTGTCCACTCCGTCCTCGCCTTGGAACCCGATCCCGAGGCCCCACCCCCCGCGACCGGCACCCTCCTCGAACAGCGCGCCCTCGCCCGTGCCGCCAAGGACTGGAAATCCAGCGATGCCCTCCGCGACCAGATCGCCGCCCTCGGGTGGACAGTCAAAGATACCAAGGACGGTCAAAAACTCGTGCGCCTTTGACCCAATCCAACCAGCCAACACTGTCCATTGAACCCGCAAGATTCCTCACCTGCCGTGGCCGACTTCGCCTATCTCTTCGAACGCTTTCCCACGTTCACGCAGACCTTTTGCTACCGCGAAGTCCTGGAGATGCGCCGCCAGGGCTGCACGGCGCCGGTTTATTCCATCCGCAAACCGAAAGACATCCCGCAGGATTGTCCGGCGCCCCTCGCCTCGGATGTCCGCTATCTTCCCGAACCGGCGGATCTCGGCCGGGAAATGAAATCCTTCCGGATGCTCGGCCGGTATCCCTGGCCGGTCATCGGGCAGATCCGCACCTGGGGAAAACGCCCGGGCAAAGCCCGCCTGCTCGAAGCGGCCTGGCTCGGACCGAAACTCCGCGCGCAGGGCGTCCGCCACGTCCACGCCCACTTCGCCGGGATCGCCGCCCGCACCGCCTGGTGGATGAAAAAGTTTTATGGCATCACGTTCAGTTTCACCGGCCACGCGAACGACATGTTCTGCGAGTCCGGTTCGCCGGTCTCGCTCGCCGACCTGGTGCGCGAGGCGGCGTTTGTTGTTGCCGTCTCGGACTTCTCCCGCGACTGGCTCTGCCGCAGGATCCCCGGGCTCGATGAAAAAATCCACAGGATCTACAACGGGATGGATCTCGCGGGGTTTTCCGTGCCGACCGCCACCCCCGGAAAACTCCGGATCGTCTCGATCGGGCGCTGCGTCGAAAAAAAAGGTTTCAGCGACCTCATTGATGCGTGCGCGATCCTCCGGAAAAAGCCCTTCGATTTTGAGTGCGAAATCATCGGGGGCGGCCCGCTCGAAGACGAGCTCCGCGCGCGCGCTGCGGAGCTCGGCATCGACGACTGCCTCATCCTGACCGGACCGCTCCCGCAGGAGGAAGTCCGCCGCCGGCTCGCCCGGGCAACGCTTTTTGTTCTTCCCTGCGCGACCGAACCGGATGGCGGGATGGATACCTTGCCGACCGTGATTGTCGAGGCGATGGCCGCTGGGATTTCCGTCGTCTCGACCCGCCTCGCCGCGATTCCCGAGATGGTCGGACACGGGGTCACCGGCCTGCTGGTCTCCGAAAAACAGCCCGCCGAACTCGCCGGCGCCATGGCCGAAATCCTCCGGAATCCCGATCTGGCAAACCGGTTCGGACGCGCCGGCAAACTGGTGGCCGCCGGACGCTTCGCCTCGGAACCCACCGTCGCCAGCCTCAAGGCTCTTCTCATTCAATTTTCTGGCACCGCCACCCATTCCCTGTAGCTCTTGTCGTCACCAAATATGAAATTTCTCCTCCGCCTCGCCATTGCCGCCGCCATCTCAACCGCCTGCGCGTGGGCGGACGTCAAACTCCCCTCCATCATTTCCGACCACATGGTTTTGAAGAAGTCCTCCCAGGTGCCGATCTGGGGGACCGCAGATCCAGGCGAGGACGTGAAGGTTGCCATGAACGGGCTCTCGGCCTCGACAAAAGCCGATGCCGGCGGGAAATGGACGATCGTTCTTGACCTGAAAAATTCCGCGACGGGGCCGTTTGAAATGGTGATCGAGGGGAAGAACAAACTGACGGTTTCCGACGTGGTGGTCGGCGAGGTCTGGGTCGCTTCCGGCCAATCGAACATGGAGTGGGTGGTCTCAAATACGCTCGACGCCGACAAGGAAATCGCCGGATCCGCGAACCCACTTCTCCGCCAGTTCCTGGTGAAAAAAAATGCGGTCGCCGATCCGACCGAAGTGGCCGAGGGAATCTGGTTCGCCGCTTCGCCCGAGACAACAGGCAGGTTCAGTGCTGTCGGTTATTTCTTTGCGAAAAAGCTTCAGGGCGAGTTGAAGGTGCCGGTGGGTTTTGTGAACACATCATGGGGCGGCACTCCCTCCGAGGCGTGGACCAGCGCGGAAGCGCTCGACAGCGATCCCGATCTCAAAGCCGCTCGCGAACGCGTCCGCACCGCCGTGATAGAGCATCCGGGAAAACGGAAGGCGTTCGTTGACGGGCTGGGCGCATGGATTCAGGAAACCGGACGCGAGGACACTCCGGTTGCGGATCCGGCCGCATTTTCCGGCGAGGACGTCCCGACCGATGGCTGGGTTCCCGTCAAGTTGCCGGGCGAGGTCGCGGCTCCGGGACTTCCCAAAGCCGGCGTCGTCTGGCTGCGCAAGGAAGTCACCCTCCCGGCCGCGAGCCTCCTTCCTCTCAACCTCCCGATCGACGGGTTCGACAGCGTCTATTGGAACGGCAAACTCCTCAAACAGACAACCTATCAGGACATTCCCAGCCAAGGATATTCCCGACGTTCAGGACCCTACGACATACCGGCCGACGCGGTGAAGGTTGGAAAAAATGTCCTCGCCATCCGGCTCTACGAACCGGTCGGCCCGGCAAAATTCTTCGGCGAGCCGAAGGCGGGAGCGGCCTCGCTCGCGGGCGAGTGGCTCGCCAAGGCGGAGAAGGAATTTCCAGACATCGCCGCGGAAAAATTGGCCGCCGCACCGGCGCTGCCTGCGAAACCTCCCGGCGCATCGAGCACGGCGGCCTTCCTCTTCAATGGCATGATCCAGCCAATCCTCCCCTACGCGATCAGCGGGGCGATCTGGTATCAGGGCGAATCCAATGCCGGCCGCGCCTACCAATACCGCACCGCTTTCCCGCTCATGATTTCCGACTGGCGCAAGCAATGGAAGCAAGGGGATTTTCCATTCTATTTCTGCCAGCTCGCCAATTTCCAAGCCAAGAATCCCGAGCCCGGAGAAAGCTCGTGGGCCGAACTACGCGAAGCTCAGTCGCTGACGCTCAAGCTCCCGGCCACCGGGCAGGCTGTCCTCATTGATATCGGCGAGTCCGCGGACATCCACCCCCGGAATAAAAAAGACGTCGGCGATCGCCTCGCGCTCATCGCCCTTGCGAAGGACTACGGAAAAAAAATCCCCTTCTCCGGGCCGGTTTATGACTCGATGAAAATCGAGGGCGGCAGGGCGGCGCTCACCTTCCGTTACACGGTTGGCGGGCTCGTCGCCAAACCACTCCCAGACACCTTCACTGTCAAATCCCAGACCAATGAGACCGCACCGCTCGTCCGCAACTGCCCGAACAGCCAGCTCGAAGGCTTCGCCATCTGCGGCGAGGATAAAAAATGGGTCTGGGCGGATGCCAAAATTGACGGAGCGAAGGTGATCGTCTGGTCGGACAAAGTGCCGTCGCCAACCGCCGTGCGCTACGCGTGGGCGGACAACCCGACCTGCAACCTCTTCAACGGTGCCGGCCTCCCGGCCTCACCGTTCCGCACGGATGACTTCCCGCCTTTAACACTGAACGGAAAATACTGAGGGTGGGCGCGAAAAATCAGGGGCCGGCAGAACCGGATTGTGAACAACTTGCGAAAAAGTTCCCCCGCCCGCTGGGAAATGTTCACAGCGGGTTTGTGAATCCCCTCCGGATGCGATAGCGGAATCAAATGACATTGAGCGAAATCCACCGCCACCTCGGCGAGTTCGGAACCGCGCCCGTGCGCAGCCTCGGGCAAAACTTCCTGCACGACCAGAACCTCGCCCGCCAAATCGTCGCGTGCCTCGAGATCCGCCCCGGCGATCACATCGTCGAGATCGGCCCGGGACTCGGCGCGCTCACCGAGTTCCTCGCGCCTCACGATGTCCGCCTCACGCTCATCGAAAAAGACGGACGCCTCGCAAAATATCTGGAAGAAAAATTCGCGGGCGGAACCACGTCGGTGATCCACGCGGACGCGCTGGATTTTGATATCCGTCAACTTTGGGGCGACGGCCCGGTGAAAGTCGTGGGCAACCTCCCGTATTATGTCTCGACCCCGCTCATCTCAAAATTCGCATCCGCCCTCTCACCAGCCTCCCGCCTTGTTCTCACGCTGCAGCTCGAGCTCGCGCAGCGGCTGAACGCCGCGCCCCGGACCAAGGCTTACGGGGCCATGACCGTCTGCGTCAACCGCCGGTGGAAGGCCTCGTTCGTGCGCAAACTTCCCGCCTCGGTTTTTTTCCCCGCGCCGAAAGTGGAGTCCGCCGTGATCACGCTCGACCGGCGTCCGGCCGCCGACGTGTGCCCGCTCGACGAAACGGTTTTCGAGTCGCTCGTGCGCCGGGGGTTTTCGGAGCGCCGCAAGCAGCTCCGCAACCTCCTCCCCGAGCGCAAAGCGGATTGGCCGCGCCTCACCGCCGCTCTGGGTGTTCCGGAAACCGTGCGCGCCGAGGAACTCGCGCTCGCCCAGTGGGAATCCCTCGCCCGCCTTTGCCGTCCGGACGACGCCCAGTCGGCGGCCGAGATGTTCGATGTCGTGGACGAAACCGATCGCGTGCTCCGGACGGAACCGCGCGAATCCGTGCATGTGAATAACTGGCACCACCGTGCGGTCCACATGATCCTCACCAACCGCGCGGGAGAAATTCTCCTGCAAAAGCGCTCGCTCTGGAAGGATCGCAACCCGGGCCTCTGGGACGCCTCGGCCGCCGGGCATGTGGACAGCGGCGAGACCTACGCCGCCGCCGCCGCGCGGGAGTTGCGGGAAGAGCTCGGCGTCGAGTCCCCTCCCCTCACCCGCATCGGAAAACTCACCCCGTGCCCGCAGACCGGTTGGGAGTTCATCGAGGTTTACACCGGCCGCCACGAAGGGCCGTTCAAACCCGCTCCGCTCGAAGTCGAAACGGCCGCCTTTTTTCACGCCCGGCAGGTTTTTTCATGGGCCGAAAACCACCCCTCCGATTTCAGCCCGGTCTTCCTCCTCTGCCTCGCCCTCATCAAAAGCCGCGATTGACACGCTCCCCGGAGGACAGCATTTTTCCCGCGTGCATTTATTTTCCTATACCGGCGGCACCCTCCACTGCGAGGGCGTCAACCTCGAAGAAGTGGCGGCCCAATACGGAACCCCGTCCTACGTTTATTCCGCTGGGACGATCCGGCAAAACTTTCAGACGCTCGACCGTGCGCTCGCGCCGCTCGACCACCTGATCTGCTACGCCGTCAAGGCGAACTCGAACATCTCGGTTCTCGGACTGCTCGCCCGCGAGGGAGCCGGATTTGACATCGTGTCCGCGGGCGAGCTCTTCCGCGTCCTCAAGGCCGGCGGTCGCGCCGACCAGTGCACGTTTGCCGGAGTCGGCAAAACAACTGCGGAGATTTCCTACGCGCTCCGCGAGGGCATCTATAGCTTCAACGTCGAGAGCGAGGCCGAGCTCGAACGCATCAACGACATCGCCGGCTCGCTCAAGCTCGTGGCCCCGGTCGCCCTGCGCGTGAACCCGGACGTCGACGCGCGCACCCACAAGTTTATCTCGACGGGAAAAAGCAAAAACAAATTCGGGATCGGGCTCGACCGCGCGGCCGATGTCTATGCCGCCGCCGCCGCGATGCCGCACCTCCGGATCCGCGGGATCCAGACCCACATCGGCTCGCAGATCCTCGAGCCGGCACCGTTCGCCGAGGCCGCGGAAAAACTTGCCGCCCTGGTCGCGGAGATCCACTCCCGCCACGACATCGAATTCTTCAGCATCGGCGGCGGGATCGGGATCGTTTACGAAAATGCCCTCGCCAGCGGAAGCCCCGCCTGGTGGGCTTCCCCCGCCAGCCAGGCCCGGATCTCGCCCGAGGACTACGCCGCCGCGCTGGTTCCCTCGCTCGCCCCGCTCGGGCTCCGGATCCTCTTCGAGCCCGGCCGCTTCCTCGTCGGCAATGCGGGCGTCCTCCTCTCGACTGTCCAGTATGTCAAGACGACCCCGGCCAAGACGTTCACCATCGTCGATTCCGCGATGAACGACCTCATCCGCCCAGCGCTCTACGAGGGGCTCCACGAAATTGTCCCGCTCCGGGAATCCCACGCTCCCCTCGCGCCGATGGATGTCGTCGGCCCGGTCTGCGAGAGCGGTGACTTTTTCGCCAAGAACCGCATGCTCCCGCCCCTCGCCCCCGGCGACCACATCGCCCTCCTCAGCGCCGGCGCCTACGGGTTCGTGATGTCTTCCAATTACAACTCGCGCCCGCTCCTCCCCGAGATCCTCGTGGACGGCGAGGACGTCCTCCTCATCCGCAAACGCCAGTCGCTCGATGATCTCATCGCAGGCGAATCCCTCCCGTGATTGAAAAACCGCCAGACAACGGGCAACCACCGGAAGTTTCTGAAGAAGCAAAATCCGGTCAGCCGGTCATCGCCGGGAGCAAGGAGGAGGAACTTCGAAAAATCAACCGCCAGCTCGAAGAAACCATCGCCTACGCCAACGAAATGGCCAAGAAGGCCGAGATGGCCAGCATCGCCAAGAGCGAATTCCTGGCAAACATGAGCCACGAAATCCGCACGCCCATGAACGGCGTCATCGGCATGGCCGCCCTCCTGCTCGATTCCCCTCTGAACAGCGAGCAGCGCAGGATCGCCGAAGTCATCAGCTCGAGCGGCCAAGCCCTCGTGGACCTCATCAACGACATCCTTGACTTCTCAAAAATCGAAGCCGGCAAACTCGACCTTGACATCATTGACTTCGACCTCGCCGCCCTGCTGGCCGCCTTCTCCGATGCGCTCGCCCTGCAAGCAAAAAACAAGGGGCTCTCATTCACTTGCTCCATCGATCCGGACGTGCCGTCCGGCCTCAGCGGCGACCCCGGACGGCTCCGCCAGGTGCTCTCCAACCTGGGCGGCAACGCCGTGAAGTTCACTCCGCACGGCGGGGTGTCCGTGCGGGTGAGTCTGGTATCGGCCACCGCCGCTGCCAGCGTGGTGCGCTTCGCGGTGCGCGACACGGGGATTGGCATTCCGGCCGACAAGCAGGCCCTGTTGTTTCAAAAGTTCAACCAGGTGGACGCATCAACGTCCCGCCATTTCGGCGGCACCGGCCTCGGCCTGGCCATCTCGAAGCAACTCGTCCAGCTCATGGACGGTGAAATCGGCGTCTCGAGCGTTGTCGGCCAGGGATCGGAGTTCTGGTTCACCGCCTGCTTTTGCGCCTCCTTGCATCCCCTGCCCAAGTCTGCGGCACCCGCCCGACCCGCTCCGGTTACCCCACGGCCCCACTGGCAGGAACTTTGCGTCCTGGTCGCCGAAGACAACCCCATCAACCAAAAAGTGGCCGTGGGATTGTTGAAAAAACTGACGCTGCGGGCGGACGTGGTTTCCAACGGCGCGGAAGCGATCCGTGCGCTCGCCACCACCCCCTACGCACTGGTTCTGATGGACGTGCAGATGCCCGAGATGGGCGGGCTCGAAGCCACACGCTTGATCCGCAGCACCCGCTCCCCCGTCCTCAATCCCCGGATTCCCATCATTGCCATGACCGCCAATGCCATGCCGGAAGACCAACTCATTTGCCTCGATGCCGGCATGGTTGGCTATGTGCCCAAGCCGGTCAGCATCGAAACTCTCGCAGCCGTGCTGGAAAAATGGCTGCCCCAAGAGCAGGATGCCTGAGATCTACTTGCGGTAGATCGCGTAGAGGGCGGTGGTGTAATTGTGATAGGTGTTCGCTCCCCCAAGCCGGGCAAATTCCCCAAACCCGTACATGCCGAGCCACGGCGGGGGCACTCCCCCGGTGCTGAGCGGAAACTGCATGCGGCTCACCAATTCCTCCTTCATCACCCGATTGAACAAAAACCGCCCGCGCGCCAGGCAGTCGGCGTGAAAAACCGCCACCGGCTTGCTGCCCCCGGATCGGCCTGCCATCTGCTCCATCATCCGATCCATGTCGGAAAAGATGCGCGCCTCATCACGCGACGTGAGCCACAACTTGGTGCCGGTTGAAATCTCCGTCGGATAGTGCATCGTCCCGTCCGCGTCGCGTCGCGTCACCACGCGCAAAATGTGCGCATTACCATACTCCGCAGCCAGCGTCTCCGGCAATTCCTCGGCCAGCGCGCCGACCGGAATCGTATCGCCACAGGTGGCCGTGCCGGCATCCAGGCCAAGCCGCTCCGTGTAGGCCTGCCAGGCGGGTCTGCCATCCAGTTCCATGAGCAGCGTGCCTTCCGCACGGGTGACCGTCATGGGCTCACCCGTGGCGAGAAATCCATGCGTCGCCTGGGTGTCCACATGCAGCGAGGGATCCGCAAAACCCACAGCCCACGCCGCGTGCTCAAAAACCTGGTCGTCCACCATCTGATAGCTCGCAGCTCCGCGCATGTTATCCGATGACGTCGCCCCGAAAATGGTGACCTCGGGACCCAACACCGACTCGAGCCCGGCAATGCACCGGTCATTGGCAATATCAATGCCCGACGCGAGAAAGCAGACCATTTTGGTGCCCGGTTGCGCCGCCTTCAATTGTTGCGCCAACTCGACCGCCTTGGCATAGGCGTTGCGGCCGTTGATGCCATCAACGTGCGCCACCGCCAACTGCTTGCCGCGCACCGCCATGATCGCCACATCCTTCATCGACTCGCTGACGCCTTCACGGCCGACGATGCCGCAGCACGAGGCCCCGACCACACGGGCCCCCGGTGCCAGTGTGCGCACCTGATCAATGAGCTCCTGATAATCGTGCCCGATGGTCGCGTTCACGATGACGAGATCGCAGGCCCGGTTCTGGCCAAGCGCGGATTCCATGCACTCGGAAATGGCGTTCCGCGAATTGACCATCCGCGTGCTGGCTGAAAAGAATTCCAACATGGTAGTAAATGTCCGAGGCGGGCTTCGACCTCGCCGAAATCGTAAAAATCCGATTGCGGATGACAAGCTCTTTTTCGGATCCGCACACTTGGATGGGAATCCCATGAAAAGGAACTGTGAAAAATACCGGAAGCCATTCGAGCTGTGTGTGGATGCACTGCTGATCGCTGCGGAGAAAATTGATCCGTATTGGTCAATGGACTATAAAAAGATCAATACTTTGATCTTCTGTGTGGCGGGACCGGCTCTCTTCGCCGCCAGCCTGGGCCTGAATGTCGTGCTTGCCCTCAAATTGGCGCGGCTTGTGCGGTAGATAAAAAGAACGGGGTCCTGGATTCTGTTCTTTTTTATCTCCCAGAGTTCCATACGATTTCAACAAACCTCGATCACACATGAAACCCAGAACCCTGCTTCTTGGAGCATTCGGCTTCCACGCCCTTCTGCTTTTCCTCTGTATCGGCTCCCAAGCCGCAGAGGCGGCAGGCGACATAGCACCAGACTTTACAAAACCGAGCGACTGCTTTCTCGATGTTGGTCGCCAACATTCCACCCCATGATCCCCTCGATTATCGGACTGATCAGCGCCATTTTGGTTTTCGGCGGTGCGTTATTCGGGATCTGGCTTCAGAAATACCTTCCGAAGCATCATCTTGAAAGTAATACGCACGAGATCGTGAAACTCGGTTCCGGCATGATCGGAACCCTCACCGCGCTCGTTCTTGGATTGCTTGTCAGTTCGACCAAAAGCTCCTTTGACAGCATGAACAGCGGGATCGTGGATGGGAGCGCAAAAATCATCATTCTGGACAGGGCGCTTGTTCGTTACGGTCCGGAAACAGCAAGCTCGCGCAAAACATTGCAGGAAGCAATCAGCGACTGCATAAAACGGGTTTGGCCCGATGGACTTACCGATTTATCCAGGGTGCCAGCGTTTGAGCATTACAACGAAATGGAAACGGTCCAGGGAAGCCTGATGGCGCTCAAACCTCAAACCGACGCCCAGCGCCGGTTGCTGTCCCAGGCGATGCAACTTACCGACGACCTGACGCAAACCCGCTGGCTCCTCATCGAGCAGGCGAGAAGCGAGATCCCTTGGACTTTCCTGGTGGTGCTGGTTTTCTGGCTCACAGTGCTGTTCATCAGTTTCGGCATGTTCACCCCGCGTAACGCCACGGTGGTGACCGTGCTGTTCGTTTGCGCCTGCTCGGTTTCTGCGGCGCTTTTTCTAGTCCTGGAACTGAACGGCCCGTTGGATGGGATTATCAAGGCCTCCAACGCCCCTCTGCGCGACGCGCTGAGTCATATCAGCCAGGAAGGAGCAGGTCAGTGAATCGGTTCGAACGGGCTCTATACAGGCGGAGGGGTTCACATCGGCTTCCAATTGCGCTGATTTCTTCTCTTGTCAGAATCGAGCCGGATTTGATCAGCCGGGTGAACTCCTTTTTGCTGACCTCGTGATGGGTTCCGTCACGACTCGTGAGGTCCTTGAGAGATTTGTAGGTCACAGAAAGGCGCTCCAGATGCAAGATCCGCAGGTATCCCTCATCAATTCTCCAAACCTGAACCTTTTAAGTTTCAGCATGGGATCACCTTCTTGCTTCAGTCAAAGAGAAACCAGTAAAGACCAATCACACAATGGACAGTATTCGCCTCCGTGTTATTTTACCTAATAAAGCGTCGATGCCTTGTTGCCTGTCTTCTTGAGCCCCTTGACTTGATGAACGGCTTCACGGACTGCTGACACGGCCTCGCCCGACCGCATCACAATGTCGCCCATGCTGATTCCGTCTTTCGAGGCTTGGGTAATTATCCCCCACCCTGATGATAAGAGCCTCCTTTTGTTCCTTGGACAGTCGCTTGCGGGGAGCCTGTTCACCCCTGACCGTCTTCCCTGTCAGCTCTTCATATTGACGCTCCAAGTCCGCAACGACTGGACTTGGCCTCGGAAAGCCTTTTGACAACGTCTGATACGGCTTCTGACTTCAATGCTTCGATCTCCCGGTTCGCCCGGCTCTGGATAGCTTGGATTTTCTCTAATGCAGACATGATAATTTCGGATGGTTTCTGTGGTTGTGATGGGGAGAAGGTATTGGGGTATGATCCATGCCGCAAGCCCATAAAGCCCTATGCGATTTTCACTGATTTCTGGATTGCTTCCTGTTCCATCGGCGCGGCGGGATATCCGATTTCAAAGCACTCACGCAGGTATCTCGTCAGGAAGGCGTGGAATCCGCCGCATCTATTCGGCTTGATCTTCGTCCCGGTAATTCTCCATCAATTCGATGATGTTGCCTTCGGGATCGCGGAAGAAAACAATCCGACATTCGGGGGAGATGTGCGGCACGGGTATGATCGGGTCATGCACGATCCCCTCGGCCTTCAACGCCTCAAGCACAGGTTCAAGCCGGGGCACGTCGAAGGCCAGATGCCGGAAGCCTATCTGTTGCTCGCCACCTTTTAAATCCACCTCCGTTTCCTGTTTTGCGGTGAAGAGTTCCAGACGGAGCGATCCGAGTTTCAGGAGGAAAAATTCGCCGGGTTCTCCGCGATGGAACGTCCGGGCTCGCTTGAATCCAAAATGCCTGGAATAAAACGCCTCCTGCGCGGCAAGATCTCGACAGTTGAAGGCCATGTGATTGATCGCATTCGTGTTGTTCATGGAGCAGGCAGTTTGGTGGTTCTGAGGGACTCGGTCAAAGACAAATCCTTGCGGCTTGATCCCTCCGTGCGACTATTGCCTTGTGTGGATCGAGGCTGCACACACATTTTCTTCCCAGATGACACTGGCTTCGTGATGTAGTCGTTCATTCCGGCGAGTTTACAGGTGTCCGCATTCGTCTGAAAGGCATTGGCGGTTATCGCGATGATGGGGATTTTCAGGTTGCGGCATTGGTTGCCCCGGAGCGGATCACCCTCGTCGTCTCCGCTCCGCCCATTACCGGCATCAAGCAACCCGGTGCTGGGACATTTTGTCTGTATCGCTCATAATTATTCGATCTATTCCAAATGGAGCGCGATCATTCGAGCAGCAGATCTTTTGCGAGGGCGCGGGCGGGATCGCGTTCAATCACGGTGTTCAGCAGCCGACGGGCTGAGGCGTTTTCACCCAGGCCGAGACAGGCTTGCGCCTCGATGAGGAGGGCTGTTGTTTCCTGACGGCGCTGCAGGTTGTCGAAGAGCAGGCGCGCAGGAAGCGAAGTGGCGAAATAATAGACCTTTGCTTCCGCTTTGAAGAGCTGTTTCGCATAGGCTTTCAGGCTTCGGAAAAGTTCGCGGGACTCGGCTTTTCTGCCGAGCTTGCCGAGGGAGAGCGCGGAGAAATAGGTCATTTCTGAAAATGCCCTCACCGCGCGTTCCTGGAAGTCGCCCCGGAAGGCAGCCGCTGCGGTCCAGACCTCGCGCGCGATCCGGCGGCTCGCATCGTCTCCCACAGCCTCGCACGCGCAGCCGAACCAGTAATAGATGTCGCTCTGGTTGGCGAGGAGGTGTTTGGACTCCCCGAGATTGATCGGCGATTCCAGCGCCTCCTCAAAATGGTGGCGGGCGGCGGCCGCGTCACCGGCATCCAGCGCCTTCCGTCCCAGTGCGAGGTGGATCCGCACATGCTGTCCGCGAGCGAGTCCTTCCCCGCCTTCCCATGGCTGGAATTTGCGCGAGGTGATATAGGCCAGCGCCTCGTCGTGGCGGCCTTCCTGGTTGAGGAGATCGAGATATTCGACGGAGAGGTCGTCGCGGGAACGGACTTCCAGGAGGTGATTTTCCAGAGC
>Ga0194039_1000132_pt1 | contig 47745 bp, 48 predicted proteins | sample JunL228m_MetaG_FD_148679 | JGI IMG/M metagenome (GOLD analysis project Ga0194039, IMG submission 148679) | Anoxic zone freshwater microbial communities from boreal shield lake in IISD Experimental Lakes Area, Ontario, Canada - Jun2016-L227-8m | ecosystem: Environmental > Aquatic > Freshwater >...
ATCCTGGTCACCGGCACCGAAGTCCTGACCGGACGGGTCGCCGACCGCAACGGCCCCTGGGTCGCCGACCGCCTGCTGGAACTCGGCATCGAATTGGCCCACATCACGATCTGCGGTGATCGTGCCGCCGATATTGAGGCTCAACTGCGGTTCCTGCGCGCCGAGGGTGTCGACCTGATCGTCACTACCGGTGGTCTGGGACCTACCGCCGACGATATGACAGTCGCGATCGTCGCCAAGTTCTGCGGGCGTGAGCTCGTTCTCGACGAGGCGATGGAAGCGAAGATCGCCGAGATCCTCAACAAGTGGATGGCCCGATTCCCCGACACCGACTTCAACGCGGTGCGCGAAGCCAATCGCAAACAGGCGATGGTGCCCGACGGTGCGACGGTGCTGGACCCGGTCGGCACCGCACCGGGATCGGTGGTCCCGGGCAATCCGACCATCGTGGTGCTGCCAGGTCCGCCGAAAGAACTGCAGGCGATGTGGTTGGCGGCGATTGCGACTGACGCGGTGCAGCAGGCCATCGCCGGCCGCGTCGACTACCGGCAGGAAACAGTCAGGATGTTCGGCCTGGCCGAATCCGGATTGGCCGACACCCTCCGCGAGGCCGAGCGTCAGATCACCGGGTTCGGCGACCTCGAGATCACCACCTGTCTGCGCCGGGGCGAGGTGGAGATGGTCACCCGCTATGAGCCGAAAAACATGGGCGCCTACCACGACCTGATGAAACTGGTGCGCGACCGGCACGGGGCGACGATCTTCTCCGAGGACGGTTCGTCGGTCGACGAGCAGGTGGCCCGGTTGCTGGCGGGCCGGCGTATCGCGACCGCCGAATCCTGCACCTCGGGCCTGGTTGCTGCGCGCCTCACCGATCGTGCGGGATCCTCGGACTATGTCGCCGGTGGAGTGGTGGCCTATGCGAACGAGGCCAAGGTGGCGCTGCTCGGCGTCGATGCCGCGCTGATCGCTGAACATGGCGCGGTATCGGCCGAGGTCGCGGAGGCGATGGCGGTCGGCGCGCTGAATCGCTTTGGCGCTGATACTGCGATCGCGACCACCGGTGTAGCCGGGCCCGGGGGCGGGACCGCTGACAAACCGGTCGGAACGGTGTGGTTTTCCGTGATGCTGACCGATGGACCGACAGTGACCCACTGCATCCGGATTCCGGGGGAGCGCTTTGATGTTCGGGACCGCTCAACGACGGTGGCCATGCACATGCTGCGGCAGGCACTGCTGAAGGGTCAGCAGGGGTCAGTGAACTCCACGTCGGTCACATAGCGAGCCTGGTTCCCGCCGGCCCTTCTCGCTTCGAGCATCGCCGCAGTGGCCAGCGCGACAACTTTGTCGAGCACGTCGCCGGGAGGCTGGTCGGCCAGTGGGCGCAGTGCTGTGCTGACCACTCCGATACTGGCGGTGATGCCCTGGGGGGTTGCCGCGACCGCGCTGAGTACCCGTTCCACGAGCGGTTCCGGACTGGGCACGGTGAAGGTCTCGGCGATCAGGAACTCCCATTCGTGCGCGTGGCCGACGACAGTCTCGCGGCGCACGGTCTCACGCAACGCCTGTCCCGCCGCCACCTGACCCGCGTTGGTGCCGCGCGTACCGTGCAGGCTTTGGATGGCGGCAAGATTATCGATACCAACGACCGCCAGGACGAAATAGCGATCATCCTCGCGATGACGGGCACCGATCAACGTGGCGGTGCGGTCATAGAACGCCTGCTGCGTGAGCAGTCCGGTGACGGGGTCTACGGCGGTGACCGGCTCAGCCGGAGCCCCCACCGTCGCAATCGTTCGGCACGCGAAGGTCGCCACGACGCACAGCAACACCACGGGTGTCATCAATGCGATGGCGGTCGCAACATCATCGGCAGCGATCCGCGCCGTTAGCCACAGCACGGTGAGACCCGCGACGGACGCCGCAAACACCAGTAGCGGCGAATTGTGGAACAACGCGGTGAAGCCGAGGATGAAGGTGAATGCCGACGCGGTCACCATCCCGGCCATCGGATCGATTGTCGCCAGGCAACCTCCCGCCAAGGCCAAGGTGCCGAGGATCACGACGGCGGCTGATTCGCTGCGGGTCGGCCACCGGTAGCGCAGCCACGGCACAGCCAGCGCAATACACATCACGGCGACGAACCCGTAGACCAACCTGAACCCGGGCCACGGCGGGGTGTGCGGAGCAACTCCGGCCAGCAGTGCGGGCAGGCCCAGCGCCAGGATGCATCCGGCGACCACGCGCATTGTTGTGGTCTGGTAGCCGCTGGCCGCCAGCCGCGCGGTGAATGCGTGATACTGGTCCGGCGCAAGTCCGGCGCGCAGTCTCATCGGCGGACCACGGTCACAGCGTAGTCACCGCCGGTGTAGGGAATCCGGTCCCACGTAGCCCATCGGGCAACCGGTGCCAGGCCTGCGGCCTCCGTCAACTCGTCGTAGCGGTCACAGGTCAGTTGGCCGGGCCGCAGACTGAAACCGGCAACCAGCAGACCGCCTTCGGTCAACCGACTCGCCATGTTCGCCAGTACCCGATCCTCAGTCCCCGGTTCCAGGAAGATCATCACATTGCCGGCCAGCAGGATCAGGTCAAAAGTCCCGTTCGGGATTCCGGTCGGATCGCTGAGATCAGCCTCATACCAGTCGATTTCAGGTGCTTTGGTGCGCGCGGTCCCCAGCATGCCGGCATCCGCGTCAACACCGATGACCCGTACCGAACGCTTGGCCAGTTCGATTGCGACCCGGCCGGTGCCGCAGCCCGCGTCGAGCACACTGGTACCGCCCGATTCGGCCAGCAGCGACTCGACCAGATCGGCCTCGCCGTGGATATTCTCGCCGGCTTCCGCCAAGGTGTTCCAGCGCGCGTCGTACTCCTCGCCCCGCGGCATGTCCGTGCGCTGCCACCGGTTGGTCATAGTTGATCTTCCTACCTCAGGCCGCAACGATGATGGTAAGTGCGTCGGCTTGTCGCTCCACCCGCATTCCTGCCTTTTGTGCCAGGGCTGCAACCGATGCTGCGTCGTTGGGTTCTGATCTGGACGTGGCCAACGCGCGGGCCAGCCGGCCCTTGTGCGCTTTGTTGAAGTGCGTGACGACGGACTGACTTCCGTCTGGTTGTTCGGTCAGCACATCAACCTGAACGGCACCGCTGACCCGACCGAGCCCCGCGTATGCGCCGGAGCGCAGATCAACGATGAGTTCGCGGCCCGACAACTCGGCGAGGACCGGCTCGAGAACCGGTCGCCACCGGGCGGCCAAGCCTGGCCGGCCCGGCAGTTTGGAACCCGCCGAGAGCCGGTAGGCGGGGATGGCGTCATCGGCCCGGAGCAATCCGAACAGCGCGGAACCAACGGCCAACCGCGAGCGGGCCCGAGTCGCTTCCGCCGATCGCAGCGATCCGAAGTCCAGAGCGTCGTAAAGAACTCCGGTGTAGCGATGGATGGCGGGCAGTGTGGGGGAGGTGCGTAGTGCGGCGTTGCGCTTGATTTCGGCGTCCTGGGCCGCCGAGATGCCCAGCGCCAGCCTGCTGGCCGCCGGGTCGGTGGCAAGGGTGACCAATTCGGCGATGAGGGCCTTGCGCATGGGGTTCAGTTCCGGAGATCCGAGCGCCGTGAACTTCAATGCGGGCCCGTCGCCACCGGCGCGCTTGGTCTCCGAAGGGGGGAGTAGAACGATCACGAGGTAGCCGTCAGGTGTCAGTAGGGCGGCAGTTGGCCGTTACCGGACTGCCCGGCCAACCCGTTGAGGATATCGAGTTCGTGGCGGAGTTGCAGTTGCGACAACCAGGGCGGCGTCTGTCCCGGCAGCGCAGCGTTATCGGTCAGCTGCCACGGCTGACATCCGCTGGTTTTGAAGGCGACGTCGGTGGCCTCGATCTGGACCACCTGGGGTTGCGACGACAATGCGTTGTTGAGCGTGACGTTGTCGGCGCCGATCCGTCGCCAGTAGCACTTGGTGCCGGTGGCCGGTCCTGCGGAGGCATAGACGCCGGGGGCGATCTGGGTTCCGACCGCGAAGATCCCATCCTGGTCGATGGCGCTCGCCGGTCCCGGCGAGGGCACCGGCGCCGGGGTGGTCGGGTCTGCCACGGCCACCCCGACACCGGTGCCACCGCATGCCACGGTCACCACCAGAAGAACCGACGCGAATAAACGACCCACGGAAAACAAGGGTACGCGGAACCGATCAGATGTCAGAACCTGCGCTTATGGTGACCCCGTGCGGGACAACTCGGCGCGGGCCGCCACCCACATGGCTGCCACAGCCCTGCGGTGGGTCGGCTTATGGTGCGCCGCGACGGCGCTGTTGGCTTATATGGGCACGCTGAACAGAGCTGCGTGGGTGCTCGCGGGTGTCACCGCACTGTTGGCGATGGTGGCATCCTGGCGATGCTGGCTGGTCTGGCTGGAGGAGCGTCGCCGCAGCCGACGCGATGCGCTGTACCGGGCCTCGGGACAGGCAGCCGTCGATGAGATGGCCGGCGTGGACTTCGAGCACTACGTCGCCGCCGTGCTGCGCGGAGTCGGCTACACCGTCGAGGTCACCAAAGCCAGCGGCGACTTCGGAGTAGACCTGATCGCTACCAAGGACGGTGTCCGAACCGCCGTGCAATGCAAACGGCAGGCTCGCGCGGTCGACGGGTCGGCGATCCAGCAGGTGGTCGCCGGCGCTGCCGTGCACGACTGCACGGCGACGATGGTGGTGTCGAATCACCGCTACACACCGGCGGCCGGGTGTCTCGCCGAGGTGCACGGCTGCCTTCTCGTCGACCGGGTACGGCTGGCCCGGATGGCCCGGTCGCGCCGATCTCAGGTTCCAACGAATCGATCGCGGTAACCGCGCAATCGCTGGGCGACGTCATCGGGGTCCAGACCTACCTGGGCGAGGTCGTAGATCACCTCGCCGTGGCGGCCGCGCGGATGCGCCGTGATAAATCTTGCCATCGCAGCGCGAACATCCGCACCGAATGGTTGGCCTGCCAGGTCGTAGATCGTCGCCAGCGTGCCTTGTTCGTCGGCCATGAAGTCGCTGAACCGCACATCAATCGACTGCTCAGCGGGTAGCACATCGCGATCGCGCAGACATCCGTTCAGCAATTCTTCGGCACGGTTCATCCAGTACCGACCAATCATCACCGGGTCGGGGTGATCGCACGCCATTCGCGTCCCATAGGCAACCATCGTGACCATCGAGCGGGTCACTTCGACCGGATCACGATGTGTGACAACGAAAGTCGCATCCGGAAACGCGGAGAACAGGGTGGGAAACTGCTCAAGATGCTGCGGCGACTTCAATACCCAGCGGGTACCGCCACGCAGCCACTGCATGGCCTGCAGGCTGCGCTTGAGGTAGAGGTAGGAGGGCAGCTGGTCGTGCGACTTGTAGTGCGCGGCAAAAGTCGGGACCCGATATGTGGTCTCGAACAACATGCCAGAAATGTCGTTGGCCAGTAGCTGAATCTCTTCGTGCGCATGGTCGACAGTCATCTCATGCATCCGCTTGAACTCCGGCATGGTCGCATCAAGTAACTCCAGACCGGCCGAGCACCGGTCCCGGCGGCCCTGATCGCCGATCTCGCCAGGTGTCGGGAACGGTTCCAGGCTTTCCCAGTAGGGCAGCGAACGGATAGCGGGATCGGCGGCGATCAGGTTATGCAGATGGGTGGTGCCACTGCGGGGCAACCCGCAAATGATGATCGGCCGTTCGATTGCGATGGACTCGATCTCGGGATGCTCGGCGAGCAAGGCTTCCAGCCGTAGCCGGTTCACCAGGTTGCCCACCAGTTGCTCGAATACGATCGCTACACCGGTCGCCGAAAGGCCGGCTTCAGTGCGAAGGGCCTCGCACAACACCGTCAGGCGATCGCGGAAGCCGGAATCACCCCAGTGATTCAGGCCGGTGCGCTCCGAAGCGGTCGACATCAGTGCCTGTGGCGTCAGTTCCAGCGCCGCACCATAGGCCGCAAGTGCCGCTCGGATCGGATGCGATTGCTCCGGATAGACGGGGTCAGCGAGGTCGTCGAGTGAGATCGGTTCCGGACAAGGGGTTTTCATGCGCAGACCTCGGCAGCCCTGACCACCCGGCACACCGGGCGCTGTGGCGTTGCGCCGGGTAGGAACCAGCGAAGCCAGATCAAGCCCTTGGGCCGGCCTGCGGTACAGACCCAGTTGGGATGGCCGGGGTCGCTGGCACTGACCACGATTCGCCACGACCCGTCGGGTTCGTAGGTGACATGCGCACCGTTAATCGTGACCTTCTCGTGGGTGACTCTCTGATAGGTGTAGTCGTAGGTGTGCAGGAACGGGTTCCACAGGCAGAGATTCCAGAACACGCACTCCGGCGAGGTCCCCTCAATCACCAGCGCTTCGTCGGCTTCGAGTTCGTAGGCACCCATGGCGTAGGCGGCGTCGGCGGCCGACCACCCGTACGCGTGCTCGGGTACCGGATAGGGCTCGGCGATCTCGTTGGGTGGTGAGATCCGGGTGGGAATGAACGAGCACTGCTCGGTGATCCACGTGCGAGCGGCACGCAGCCGCCGGGCGAGATCGGCACGGCTGTCATGTCGACGTGGCGGCGGATCGACCGCCTCGATCTTCCAGTGCGCCCTTCGGTCGGTGTCGGGGTTGTCGAGGTAGTCGCGCGTGAGTGCGACGACGGCGTCCGGGTCGAGTTTGAGTGACTGTCCGGACTTTGCACCGGGGGACAGCACGGGGGAGAGCTCGAACTCGAAGTTGCCGTCGTCGTCGAACTGCAGTGAACGGTCGTTGAGGGTTCCGACAATCCGATTGCTGTAGTGGCCGTCGTCGGGCCCGCCGTAGACCGTGATTGACAGGTACACCGAGTCGCCGCGGTTCCCGGTGACCCGGTAGGTGCGGTTGGGGTCGATGGGTGCCAGTTGGTAGAACGCGTCGGAGTTGTCCCCGCCCCACTTCTGGTAGGGGCCGATGATGTCGATGAATCGGGGGTTGTCCTTGTCGCCCCAGACATAGGCGTCGACGGCGACCCGCAGCAGGCTGAACGTCAGCCGATAACCGTCGAGCAGATCCGGTTCGTCCAACGGCGGGTCGGCGTTAAGAAATTTCTGCTCGATGGCCGCCAGTTCGGCGAGCAATCCGTGGAATGCCTGCGAGAGTTCGTCCTCAGCCATCAGCTAATGCTCCTTCGCGTACCCCGCGGTCAACGGTATGCCGCGTTGATCGGCAGTCTTACGCTTTTCTGACCTCAGGCCTAGATCGGTCGTAGCAGTGCCCGGGTGCACATAAGATTGTCAATATCGTTTGCTCGACGTCATTGGAATGCACTAGTGGGAGGACTTGGCATGAAGAACCCGATCCGGAGCCTGATCAGGCCGCTGGCAGTCGTTCTGGCGGTGATGGGCCTGACATTCGGCCTTGCCAAGCCGGCGACCGCGGTGGCCGATGACCTCAACTTCACCGGCACGACCCTAAGCGGCGCACCCTTTAACGGCGCAAGCCTGCAGGGCAAGCCCGCGGTGCTGTGGTTCTGGACACCGTGGTGCCCGTTCTGCAACTCCGAGGCCCCGAGTGTCAGCGCCGTCGCGGCCGCCAATCCGAAGGTGACCTTCGTCGGTGTGTCGACCCGGTCCGATGTGGGCGCCATGCAGAACTTCGTCTCGAAGTACAACCTCAACTTCACCAACCTCAACGATGCTGACGGATCCATCTGGGCCAGGTTCAATGTGCCGTGGCAGCCCGCCTACGTGTTCCTGCGCGCCGACGGAACCTCGACCTTCGTGAACAATCCGGTCTCGGCGATGTCCCAGCAGGAGCTGAGCGACCGGGTGCAAGCACTGACGTCCTGACGTTGGACCAGAATCTCGTCGGTTTGGCATTCGTCGCCGGCATGGTGGCGGCCTTCAACCCGTGCGGTTTCGCCATGCTGCCCGCTTACCTCACGCTGGTCATCGATCCGCAGGGCAGCAGCCAACTCACTGCGGTGAGTCGCGCGCTGGCAGCGACCGCGGCGATGGCGTTGGGTTTCCTGGCCGTATTCGGGTCGTTCGGTCTGTTGACGGTATCGGTGGCATCGACGGTTCAGCGCTACCTGCCGTATGTGACGTTGACGATCGGGGTGGCACTCGTCGGCCTCGGGGTCTGGTTGGTTTCCGGCCGAGAAATCCGCATGCCGAACATGGTGGGTAACACCGGGCGGTGGGCACCGACGGCCAGACTGGGATCGATGTTCGGCTACGGCGTCGGTTACGCGATTGCCTCGCTGTCGTGCACCATCGGCCCATTCCTGGCGGTCACCGGCAGCAGCCTTCGCAACGGTTCACCCGCCCAGGGCGTGCTGGTCTACCTGGCATACGCGGCCGGGATCGCGCTGGTCGTCGGCGTCCTCGCGGTGGCAGTCGCACTGGCGAGTTCCTCGCTGATCGATCGAATGCGCGCGGTGTTGCCTTACATCAACCGGATCAGCGGGCTGATCCTGATCGTGGTGGGACTGTATGTCGCCTACTACGGGTTCTACGAGATTCGTCTGTTCACCGCCAACGGCAGTGCCGATGATCCCGTCATCAGCGGCGCGGGGCGAGTGCAGCGAACCCTGGCGGGCTGGGTCTACCAGCACGGCGGATGGCCCTGGCTGCTGGTGCTGGGCGCGCTTATCGCGACCGCGGGGGCGCTGTGGGCACAGCGGCGCCGACGGCGCACACCCCGGTAGCCGGTCCGCCGATATACTCGGCGTTTACCGCCTGCTGGGCCGCGCCGATGAGAGGACTCCACAGATGAGCCAGACCCGCACCTGGGTTGCCGCCGCGGCGGCCGTCCTCAGCCTCGCTACGGTGCCTGCGGCCATCGTCACCATCGCGCCCAGTGGCGCGGCGAACGCGGACGTGTGTGCCAGCGCTGGCCGGCGAATCTCGGTCAGCGGCTGCGCAAACCTCTCCGACGTGATGGCTCCTTACGTCGTGCAACCCGATGCCTACGCACCCCTGCCCGGCGACCTCACGCCCAACGTCAACGCATGCGTCGGCTACAACGGCCGATGGGTGGACGCCAATACCTGCCGGTAGCCACGACGAAACGAAATCCCCCCGTCGGCATCACGCCAGCGGGGGGATTTCGTTATCTGAGCCGCTACTGCTACTTCTTAACGTCGTATCGGTCGAGATCCATCACCTTGGCCCACGCCGCGGCGAAGTCGCGGACGAACTTCTCCTTCGCGTCGTCCTCGGCGTAGACCTCGGCCAGCGAACGTAATTGCGAGTTCGACCCGAAGATCAGGTCGACGCGGGTGCCGGTCCACTTGTCCTTGCCACTGACCCGATCCTTTCCCACGTAGGTTCCGTCATCCTTCGACGATGGTGACCACTGGGTGTCCATGTCGAGAATGTTCACAAAGAAGTCATTGGTCAGCCGACCCGGCTTGTCGGTGAGCACTCCCAGTTTCGAGTCCTTGAAGTTGGCACCGAGAACCCGGAGGCCGCCGACCAGAACCGTCATCTCCGGCACGGTCAGCGTCAGCAGATTGGCCCGGTCGATCAGCATGTACTCAGCCGGCAGTGGATTGCCCTTGCCGGCAAAGTTGCGGAAGCCGTCCGACTTCGGCTCCAGGTGTGCGAAGGACTCGACGTCAGTCGTCTCCTGGGTGGCGTCACCGCGACCCGGGGTGAACGGAACCTTGACATCGAATCCGGCGTCCTTGGCCGCTTTCTCGACGGCCGCGACACCGCCGAGGACGACGAGATCGGCGAACGACACTTTAGTATCGGACGCCTTCTGGATTTCCTCCAGCTTGCGCACCACCTGGGCCAGTTCGTCGGGCTCGTTGGATTCCCAGCCGGCCTGCGGTTGCAGACGGATGCGGCCACCGTTGGCGCCACCGCGCTTGTCACTGTCGCGATACGACGCGGCCGCCTTCCATGCGGTCGAAACCAACTGCGGCACAGTCAGACCCGAGGCCAGGATCTGCTCCTTCAGCGCGGTGACATCCTTGGCGCTGAGCTTGCTCTGACCGGTGGGGACAATGTCCTGCCACAGCAGCGCTTCTTTGGGAACCAACGGCCCCACATAGCGGGCGACCGGCCCCATATCGCGGTGCACGAGCTTGAACCAGGCCCGGGCGAACGCGTCCGCGAGCTCCTCTGGATGGTCAAGCCACCGACGAGTGATGGGCCCGTAGATCGGATCTACCCGCATCGACAGATCCGTGGTCAGCATCGACGGGTGGGTCTTTCCGGTGCCGAAGGGTTCGGGCACCGAATTGGCCCAGCCGTCGTCCGTGGGCTTCCACTGATGGGCACCGGTGGGACTGGCGGTCAGTTCCCATTCGTTGCCGTACAGGATTTCCAGGTAGCTGTTATCCCACTTGGTCGGGGTATGCGTCCAGATGACCTCCAGACCGCTGGTAACCGCATCCTTACCCACACCGGTGCCGAAGTCGCTCTTCCAGCCCAGGCCCTGCAATTCGATCGGGGCGGCCTCCGGCTCGGGGCCGACGGTTCCGTCGCCACCCGCGCCGTGGGTCTTACCGAAGGTGTGACCGCCGACGATCAAAGCCGCGGTCTCGATATCATTCATCGCCATCCGGCCGAACGTTTCGCGGATGTCCATCGCGGCGGCCAACGGATCGGGAACTCCCTCGGGGCCCTCGGGATTGACATAGATCAAACCCATCGTGGTAGCGCCCAGCGGGTTCTCCAAGACTCGCTGGCCGGTGTAACGCGCGCCGGTCCCCAGCCAGGTGTCCTCAGAACCCCAGTAGATGTCCTCGTCCGGCTGCCAACGATCTTCCCGGCCGAACGCGAAACCGAAGGTCTCAAAGCCCATCGCATCCATGGCGTGGTTACCGGCGAAGATCATCAGGTCCGCCCACGACAGATTCTTGCCGTACTTCTTCTTGATCGGCCACAGCAACCGGCGTGCCTTGTCCAGGCTGGTGTTATCCGGCCAGCTGTTGATCGGGGCGAAGCGCTGCATACCGGAGCCGGCGCCGCCACGGCCATCCTGCACCCGGTAGGTGCCTGCCGAGTGCCACGCCATCCGGACGAAGAACGGGCCGTAGTTGCCGAAGTCGGCGGGCCACCAGTCCTGCGAATTGGTCATGACCGCTTCGACATCAGCCTTGAGCTCGTCGACGTCGATGGTGGCCACCGCAGCCGCGTAATTGAAATCGGGGTCCATCGGATTGTTCTCGGCGGGATACTTCACCAGCATCTTCAGATTGATCTGGTCGGGCCACCAATCGCGGTTGCTGCCCCCCTCGACGGGTGGCCTGATCCGCATGGGGCAGCCTTCTGTGTTTTCCTCAGCCATTGAATTTCCTTTCAGGAGTGGACTTGCAAGCCGGGATCACGGTTGTGATCGCGAAGGTTCTCTAGTCGAACAGTCCGAACACAGACCCCAGTAGATGACCTCGGCCTCGTCGAGAACGAAGCCGTGATCCACCGCCGCAGTCAGGCACGGGGCCTCGCCGACTGCGCAGTCGACGTCTGCGATGACCCCGCAAGACCGGCAGACGACATGGTGGTGGTTATCGCTGACCCGCGACTCGTAGCGGGCCAGCGACCCCGAGGGCTGGATGCGCCGCAACAGACCGGCGTCGGTCAGCGCGGCCAGGATGTCATAGACGGCCTGCCTGGACACCTCGGGAAGATCGGTACGCACCGCACCGAAGATGGTGTCGGTATCGGCGTGGGGGTGGGAGTGCACCGCATCGAGAACAGCGACGCGCGGACGGGTTACCCGAAGGTCGGAGTCTCGCAACTGATCAGCGAAATCCGACGGGGACGGCACAGCACGATCCTGTCGCGTTTTCTGGAATGAGTCAAGTGTTGATCCGCCGGGTTCTGTCGTCGGTATGGTTACCCACCGTGCCACTCAGTACGGTCGCGCTCGAAATGGTGGCGCCCACCACCGGCAGCAGCCTGCCCGAACAACTCGAGGAGGCGCGCAAGGTCGCGAGGATCTCTGCCGAGGCCGGCATCGCCGAGCTGATCGGCCACGTCATGATCCCGGGGATGATCGACGAGGATGACGATCGCCCGGTGGCGATGACTCCGAGACTCGACGTCCTTGACTACTGGCAACTCATCTCCCCGGAACTTCCCGGGGTCAGGGGTCTGTGCACCCAGGTGACCGCATTCTCGGATGAGACGACACTGCGCCGGCGGCTTACGGATCTGATCGCATCGGGCATGGAGGGCATCGCCTTCGTCGGTGTGCCCCGCACCATGAGCGATGGCGAGGGCGTCGGAGTGGCACCCACCGACGCGCTGGCCATCTACCGCGACGTGGTGCCCAACCGCGGTGCGATCCTGATTCCGACGCGAGCAGGTGAGGCCGAGCGGTTCGGTTTCAAATGTCAGCAGGGCGCGACTTACGGCATGACGCAATTGCTCTACTCCGACACCATCGTGAAGTTTCTGACGGATTTCGCCAAGATCAGCGATCAACGCCCGGAGATCCTGCTGTCTTTCGGCTTCGTTCCGAAGGCGGAAAGCCGCGTGCAACTGATTGATTGGCTTATCAAGGATCCCGGCAACGAGGCTGTGGCGGCCGAACAGGATTTCGTCAAAACGCTGGCCGCCACCGAGCCCACCGACAGACGGCGACTCATCGTCGATCTCTACAAGCGGGTGATCGACGGCGTTGTCGATCTCGGCTATCCGCTGAGCATCCACTTCGAGGCCACCTACGGATATTCCGCACCTGCCTTCGATACCTTCGCCGAGATGCTGGCCTACTGGTCGCCGCCGCACGCGTGATGAGTCGCGAGTGAAGACGTGGATTGACTTCGACGAAGCGCCAGTCTTCGCGATACCGCTCACTGATGAGGTCGACGGTCTGCGGGTCTACGAGGGGATGTTGATCGAAGGCCCGCAGGGGTGGGGGGAGTTCAGCGCGCCGAGCGACTGCAACGAGGAGCGCGCGGGCCACTGGCTTACCGCCTCCATCGAGGCGGGCACCGTCGGCTGGCCGGACCCGGTCCGGGGCCGGGTGCCGGTCGCAGTGACAGTGCCGGCGGTGGACCCGGCCCGCGCCCGAAAGATGGTCGCGGAAGCGGCCTGCCAGACCGCGGCGGTTCGCGTCGGTGGCGAGCTTGCCGAGGACGTAGCCCGAGTGGAGGCCGTTCGTGACGCCTTGGGCCCGGCCGGTGCCATTCGTTGCAATGCCGGCGGCAACTGGGATGTCGATGCTGCGGTGACGGCGATTGAGACATTGGATCAGGCTGCCGGCGGGCTTCAGTTCGTCGAGCAGCCATGCCGAACTTTGGGCGAAACCGCCAGTCTGCGAACAAGAGTCAGCATTGCGATCGCTGTCCCAATCGACGCCGACATGGCTCCTGCGGAACTGAGCGCAAGCGCCGATATCGCCATGTTGAATGCCGGCGCGCTGGGCGGTGTGCGACGTGCGCTGCGGGTGGCTGAAACCTGCGGGCTGCCCTGCGTAGTAGTGACCTCGATGCAGAGCAGCATCGGGACCGCCGCAGGACTCGCACTGGCCGGGGTATTGCCTGATATCGGATTCGACAGCGAATTGGCCACCGTGGGATTGCTGACCGGGGATCTGGTCAGCGCGGGTCGGACTCTGATACCGGTGGACGGCTACCTTCCGGTCGCGCCGATGCCGGCGGGTCCCGACGCGGACGGGCTCGCACGTTTCGCGGTGACAGACCCTGCGACCATCGACCGGTGGCGCAAACGGCTCAAGGCTGCGCGACGACACATCTAACCAGTTCGTAGCAGTGCCATCAGCTGGTCGTGCGGAAGCGCAGGAGACCGGTGTCCGTCGCGGCCAATCATCTCGGAGTTGACAATCAGAGCATTGAGGACGGCTTCCTCGACCGATTGCACCACCGCGGTGTAGAGGTCATCCATCCGGCCCCACGGGATGAATGTCAGCTGGCCGAGCTCATCATCGTCGGCCGCACCGGTCGGGAATGAACTGAGCAGCCCGGGGGCTGGCGCCGTCGAGAACGCCAGGAAAATGTCACCGGAGAAGTGGCTGCCGGTGGTCCCGGTTCTGGCAAGTCCCAGGGGAACCCGCCGTGCAAGTGCCTTGCATTGTCCAGGCAGCAGTGGGGCATCGGTGGCGATGATTGTGATAACCGAACCGGCACCGGGCGGCGCCTTTCGAAGATCGTCGGCGAACCAACTGCCGGCTAACGGGTTATCGCCACACAGCCGCTCACCGACTCGATGGCCGGCGACCGTAAGTTCCTCTCGTGTGCCGAAATTAGCCTGAACGAAGGCCGCGACAGTGAAGGTATGTGACCCGTGGCGTACCAGACGGGACGACGTGCCGTTCCCGCCCTTGAACTCGTAGCAGTTCATTCCCGTGCCGCCGCCGACCGAGCCTTCCTCGACCGGTCCGCCGGTGGCAGCATCAAGGGCGTGCTCGGCATGCTCGGGGCGGACGTGGCCGCCGTTGATGTCGTTGAGGTAGCCGTCCCAGGTCTCAGCGCACACCGGCAGTAGCCACTGCCGGCCCAGGAGCGGATTCACCCGATTAACCCACGAGATCACCCCGGTGTGGCAGGCCCCTATGGCGTGGGTGTTGGACAGCAGGATCGGCAGATTGAATGCGCCGGACTCCTCGATCCAGGTGGTGCCGGTCATTTCGCCGTTGCCGTTGAGCGAGTACCAGCCGGCCGCGCAGGGCTGGCCGATACCTTCTCGGCCGCGCGGCAGGATGGCCGTCACGCCGGTGCGTACCGGTCCGTATCCGACCGTCAACGCGCCCTGGCCGGATATCAGTGTCGCCACCCCCACCTCGAGACCGCCGACATCGGTGATCGCGTTGAGCAGCCCCGGCTCACCGCCCGGCGCAATGCCCAGGGCTCGCGCGCGCGGCCGTCCGTCCGCGGTGTGCGACTGTGCAGACACCATCGGGGACGTCAGCGACGACGCCAGCCGGCGATAGCCAGCCCAAGTCCGGCCAGCGCGATGATGGGTCCGAGCACCGTCCACGTTGTGGTGTTACTCATGAAGCTGCCCTGCACCTTTCCCACTCCCTGCAGGGTGAACAGCACTCCGAACAACACCAGCACGACACCGAGGACACGCATTGCATTCCGCATGGCTCTAGATCTTGCCTTAACGGTCGTCCGCTAGCGCGGCAGCGCCGCCGAGATCGCCCGCATCACGGTTCGCTTGAACCTCTCGACCGCCGAATCCATCGTGGAGGCGAACGCGGAACGGTTCGGCGGGGCGAGGGTGAGGATGTCGCCTTCCGCGATGCTTCCAGGCGTGACCACGGTTCCGTAAACACCCAGGCACCGCCGGGCATTCGCGGCGATGGTGCGGGTGATCTCCGGATCGCGGGTGATGTCGGCCTGTTCATGGGACGGCATCACGCATCGGATAGTGGGGATCAGCGGAGCAAAACCGGCATGTGGTGCGTGCAGCATGCCGCCGCACCAGTCCACTTCCGGATGAGCAGCCGAACTTGGCGAGTCGACGACTATCGTCGGCCGGAACCGTCGAACGTCGAAGTCGGAATCCGGGGCCAGTGCTGCCATCGTCTGCAACGCCTGCTCGGTCAGGATGTGGATGGGGTACGCATCGACATAGCTGCCGACGGGGGTGGCGTACCGGGTGATCTCCGCCAACTTGCGCACCGGGAACATCGACAGGTCCGGAAGCGGTTCCTCGGCGCTGAGTCCGAAGATGGTGCGTAAGTCGCTCTGCGTGGCGGTCGCTGCGCGGTACTGCTCGCGATCGGTCATCGGGGGCAGCGGACGCAGTTCGACATCGGTATCGAGATAGGCCGACAGCGTTCGGTGGATGGCGGGGTCCGCGCTGGACACCTCCTGGCCATCGGGGAGGCCGATGATCACTTCCGGCGCGTTGCCCGGCCCGGCATCGGGCTGCGGCTCGGCGGCGTAGCGCGCGGTGCACCAGAGCAGACCGGGCAGCCGTTTGGCTCCGGTGGTGGAGTTCATTTTAAGGTCACGGACCGCCCAGGTCCGGTCGGCGTGCAGGCCGAGCGCGCCGATGCGTGCCGTGGAAACTCGGGAGCCCGCCATCGACTTGACCGGATATCGCCAGATCTCCGTGATACGACCGGCATCTCCCATGTCACCAGACAGTACCGAACCCGGCAGTTACGGGCGGGGAAGCTGGTTTTGGCACTCGCCGCCCCAGGTGCGACTATTGAGCGGCGACTCAGCAGCCACTCAGCAGCACGAAAGGCACCGGGACTAGAGCGATGTACGACCAAGTCAGCGAATCCGACACCAATGCAGACACTCAGGATCCGGGATACCGTCTCGACCCGGTACTGGCCCGGAGCTGGCTGCTGGTCAACGGGGCCCAGTACGACAAGTTCGCTCCGGCCGCCAGCTCCAAGGCTGACATCGTGGTACTCGACATCGAGGACGCGGTAGCCCCGACGGGCAAGGATGCCGCCCGGGACAACGTGGTGCGCTGGCTGGCCGCCGGCCACAGCGACTGGGTGCGAGTGAACGGGTTCGGCACCCAGTTCTGGGCGGAAGATCTGGCCATGCTCGCCCAAACCTCGGTCGGCGGCGTGATGCTGGCAATGGTGGAGTCGGTCGACCACGTGACCGAGACCGCCAAACTGCTGCCCGACATCCCGATCGTGGCACTCGTCGAGACGGCGCGCGGGCTGGAACGGATCACCGAGATCGCCGCTACCAAGGGCACCTTCCGGTTGGCGTTCGGCATCGGCGACTTCCGCCGCGACACCGGGTTCGGCGAGCATCCGACCACCCTGGCCTACGCGCGATCACGGTTCACCATCGCGGCCAAAGCAGCCAGCCTGCCGGGTGCGATCGACGGACCGACGGTGGGCTCGAGCGCACTCAAGCTCAGTGAGGCCACTGCGGTGTCGACGGAGTTCGGAATGACCGGGAAGATCTGCCTGACTCCGGATCAGTGCGCAACCGTGAACGAGGGACTGTCGCCGTCCCAGGAGGAGATCACCTGGGCGCTTGAGTTCTTCGCCGAGTACGAACGTGATGGCGGCGAGATCCGCAATGGCTCAGACCTTCCGCGCATCGCCCGCGGCCACAAGATTCTCAATCTGGCTCGCGCCTACGGGATCAAGGTGTCGGAGTTCGACGACCAGGATGTACACGCATCAGCGCCCTCGGACACCTACCACTACTGAGTCTGGCCGCCTGGGTTCAGCCCCCGGCAGCGATCAGCTCCGCTGCCTTCTCGCCGATCACCACGACGGGTGCGTGGGTGTGTCCGCGGATGATGCTGGGCATCACCGACGCGTCGGCGATCCGAAGACCGTGCACGCCACGCACCTTCAACTGAGGGTCGACAACGCTGCGGTCGTCGCGACCCATCCGCGCCGTGCCCACCGGGTGGTAGAGCGTGTGCGAACAGGTGTCCAGCGCGCGCTCGAACGTCTCGTCGTCGAGTGCGGTGGCGTGGAGCGGGCGGGCGACCTTGCCCACGACGCCCTTGAGCGCCGGCGACTGCACGATGGTGGCGGTCACCCGTAGACCAGCCATCATCGCTTCGCGGTCGACTCCATCCGGATCGGACAGATAGCGCGGGTCGATGATCGGTTTGGCCGACGGATCCGCAGAACGCAGCGTCACCGAACCGCTGCTGCGGGGTTTGAGCAGAACCGGGCCGGTGGCGATGGCGTGCCCGTACGGATCGCCGAGGCCTTCTTCGAAGAACGGCGCCGGTGCCCAGATCAGCTCGAGGTCCGGCAGATCGAGTTCAGGACGGCTGCGCACAAACCCGTACGCCTCGCCGACGTTGGAAGTCAGCATGCCTCGCCTACGCAGCAGGTAGTTGAGCAACTGCTTGGGCTTCTCGGCGTCGAACAGGCTGTCGGCAGGCACATCGAAACCTAAGGTAGCGACGAGGTGGTCGAGGAGGTTCTTGCCGACTTCCGGCGCATGATGGGTGACGCCAATGCCGAATTCCGCCAACTCTTTTTCATCACCGATCCCCGACAACATCAGAAGTTGCGGAGTGTTCACCGCGCCCGCGCACAGCACCACCTCGCGCGCGGCCCGCACCGTTTGCCGACGCCCCGTGCCGTCGTCGAACTCAACACCGACCGCACGGGTGCCCTCGAAGATCACCCGCCGCACCGTCGAGTTGGTAAGCAGCGTCAGGTTCGATCGATACAGCACCGGCTTGAGATACGCGTCGGCGCAACTCCACCGGGCGCCGCGGCGCTGAGTCACTGCGGTCTCGCAGAAGCCGTCAAGGGTTGGCCGGTCCGGGGAGGTCAACCGATAGCCGGACTGCTCGGCGGCCCGCAACCATGCCGCTGTCGACGATCGGGGGCTGCGTTGAGGTGAGATCACCAGCGCTGAATTCTCGACCCGGTCGAAATACGTCCGCAGATGCGCGTAATCCCAGCCCTCGCCGGCATGCTGAGCCCACTCGTCGTAGTCCTCGGGGAATCCGGGTACCCACATCATCGCGTTCATCGACGACGATCCGCCGAGGACCTTGCCCCGGGGCCAGTAGATTTCGCGCCCGCCGACCTCATTTCTGTGGCTCGGTCAGGTAGTCCCAGTCCAGGGGACTGCGGAACAACTTGGAGAACGCGGCCGGAATGTGGACGAACTTCTCTTTGTCCATCGGACCCGCCTCGAGGACCACGACGCTGTTACCCGGGTCGGCGCTGAGCCGGTTGGCGACCACCGAACCGGCTGACCCGGTACCTATGACGACAAAATCACAGTGCATCTGCGAAGTATAGGAATGGCAGTCTGCCAATGAGGCATATGGGTAGACGCTTGAGCGATTTGTTCAGATTTGACCGGATGCGGACCGACTGCCCGATGAATTCGATACTGCCGAATGCGTCCAGTAGGAGTGCGTCCTCGGTGGTCCAGCACCAGTGAGGCCCGGCGAAGGAATTCCACAGTATCGAACGTTCGGCCCTGTTCGTTGAGTGAGATGATTGCGCAGCAGGGCGCCTTATGCGACTAAGGCGCCCTGATTGCGCCCCCCATGAAGGATGATGGGCCGGTGTCCACCAAGAGATTGCGACTCACGTTGTCGTGGCGAGTCTCTTTTCTAGTCGCCGGTCTCTTGGTCGTGTCGGCGATCGCATCGACGGCTTTCGCGGTCCGTACTACACAGGCTGAACTCTTCGTTCAGTCCGAGGAAGCCGCCGGCAACGTCCACGCCTCCGTTGCGGCGCTCATCCAGGCGGAGTACGAAGGTATCGCGATCTATCGTGAGGAGGCTCTGCAACGGCGCAAGGAGTCTCTCAAAGACGTCGCGGCACCACTCGTAGTCTCGCTTGACGAGTTGCGAATGGCAGCGGACACCGGTCAAATCACTCTCGAGCACGCTCAAGAACGGGCGCTTGCCATCCTCAAGTCCGTGCGTTTCGGCGAGGATGACTACTTCTTCACCTACGACCGTGACCTCAATGCAATCGCCCATCCCGATGCTCGCTTCCAAGGGCGCAATCTCACCGACCTTCAGGATGCAGACGGCAAGTACGTGCTTCGCGAGATGCGCGACGTTGCCCTCATGCAGGGTAGCGGCTTCGTCGATTATCGATGGGAGAGACTCGATGGGGTCGAGCCTGCCGCCAAAGTGGGGTACGTATTTCACTACGCGCCATGGGATTGGATCATTGGCACCGGCGTCTACGTCGACGATATTGATGCCGAGGTGCGAAAGCAGGTCGCCAAGGTGACCGCAGGGCTGCAGCAGACTTTCGACCACATCACCTTTGCCGATGACGGTTTCTTCTGCATCCTTGACCGGGAGGGCCGCGTCGTTGCGACCGGCGATCCTCGCTTTCGGGCTTCCGCCACAACGGTCGAGGGGCAGGCCGATATCGCTGTCATCCTCAAGGCAGCGCCCTCGAAACCGGGGGTTGAGAACGAGGCGACCACGGATGCGGCCTGGGCGACGGACAGCGACGAGGTCTGGTTGCTGCGCATCTCCGCGACGGGGGCAGACCCCGATTGGGTGCTGGTCTCAGCTGTGCCCGAGCGGCGCCTGGAGGCCCCCGGGGGAGCTCTCGCCCTCCATCTCATCCTGCTGGCTGTCGTCATCCTCCTCATTGGCCTGGCCCTGGGGTTGCTCATCAGTCGTCGCATCACCAGACCTGTCGATGACATCACTCGGGCTGCCCGTGACCTGTCTGATGGTGCCTTCGACCCATCGAGTCTTGATGCGGCGGCTTCCCGATCGGATGAGGTAGGTGGTTTGGCTCGTGCCGTCCAGCGGATGGGCTTAGAGATCGTCGAGCGCGAGCGCAGACTGCGTGAGGTGGTCGAATCGCTCACCGTGCAGATCGACCGAGCGAAGGTAGCCGAGGAAGTACAGGGGATTACCGAGACCGACTACTTCCAGAGGCTCAAGTCTCGATCCGAGGAGTTGCGTCGCCGTGACCAGTGACGCCTTCGACGCCAGCCGGACGACGTGAGCAGGTTTCGGTGATCAGCAGCGGGCGGCTGCCCTTCGCCTTCGTGGGCCTGGCGCTCACTTACCTGGCTGCCTCGGTCAATCTCAGCGTCACGAGCATCGCGCTCCCCTCCATCGCCTCCGACCTCGGCGCGACGACGGCGCAGCTGTCGTGGATCTTCAACATCACGCCGCTCGTGAACGCGGGGCTCATGCTCTTCGCCGGAGCGTGGGCCGACCGCTTCGGGCGCCGACTGCTTCTCGTCAGCGGGCTCGTGATCTTCCTCGCCGGCACGGTGCTCTCGGCTACCGCAAACGGCGTGGACACACTAATCCTCTGGCGGGCGCTCACCGGCGCAGGCTCCGCGCTCGCCATGCCGGCGGCTCTCGCACTGACATTCGATATCGTGCCGGAGCAGGGTCGGCGGACGGCCATCGGCATCCTCGGGGCGACCCAGGCGGGCGGCGCACTCGTCGGGCCGATCCTCGCCGGGGTCTCCCTCGCGGTCTGGTCGTGGCCCGCGACCTTCCTCACCGTCGTGCCCTTCATCGTCATCGCCCTCGCCGCCACTCCGCGCCTGCCCCGGTCGAATCCTGACACGGTGACGCCCATGGACGCACGCGGAACGACGCTCGTCTCGGTCGCTATCGTCGCTCTTGTCTACGCGGCAAACGAGCTGTCGGCCCGCACCCCACTCGTTGCCATTGTCGCCCTCGCGGTCGGCGTCATCGTCGTGGTAGTGCTAGTGCTCTGGGAGCAGCGCGCGCCGCATCCGCTGCTCGATGCCTCGGTCATGCGTCAGCGCGGCTTCCGCGTCGCCACCGTTGTCATCTTCGGCTCGCAGATTGTGCTCGGCGGGTTCTTCTTCGTCATGCCGCAGTACCTGCAGCTCGTGCTCGGCCACACACCCCTTGAGGCCGGACTATTGCTCATTCCTGCGCTCGCCGCCTGGGTCGTCGCGTCGACCACCGCGGCGCGGACGGCCGCCGCCTTGCACGGCGTGCACCGCGCCGTGGCGACTGGTCTGGGGCTCGCCGCTCTCGGCTATGTGCTGCTCGCCGTGCAGCCTGCGTCCGGGTCGCTGGTGCTGCTGATCGGTGGGCTCTTTCTCACGGGACTAGGCGCCGTCGGCCCCGCGATCATGACGCACACGGCCGTGAACTCATACCGATCTGAGCAGCGGACGATCGGGGCGGCGGTCAACGGCACCGCGGCACGCTTCGGCTTCTCCTTCGGCATCGCGTTGCTCGGCGGACTGCTCGGCGCGGTCTACGCATCTGCGGTCGCGCCCGTCACCTCGGGACTATCCGCCGCGAACGCGGCGACGGCTTCGGGGAGTCTCGCCAGCGCTCTCACAGTGTCGGCGTCCCTGCCTGACGGCAGCGCCCTGGCGGCTGCTGCACGGGATGCCTTCACGTCGGGCTATGTCGTGACGTTCGCAGTCGCGGCTGCCGTATGCGCGGCCCTGGCGATCATCGTCGTTGTCGGCTCAGAGCGAGTCGAGGACCCGCGCCATGGAGGCGCGCGAGCGGGCGCGTGAGTCGCGGGCCTTGACCACGCGGTCGCGATCGCCCACCACGAAGGCTCGCAACTCCTCGCCCCATTCCGAGGCAATGGCGATCGTCTCCGGGTCCTGGTCTGCGATCGTCGTGCCCAGCAACAGCTGGTCACCGCCCTCCTGCTCGGGAAAGATCGCATTGAAGGACAGCCCGAGTTCGCCGAGCCCCGCCCCGAAATATGAAGTGAGCGGGTTGGCGAGCGGCAGGTGGACCGTGATGACCTCGAATTGCTCCCGCGCGAAGCGGACGATCAGCCCCTGCAGCGCCTCGACGAAGTCCGCGCCGTACCCGACGACGTGGATCTGGGCGTACTTCGTTGCGGCCTGCAGATCGGTCGTGAACTGCGACTGGGCCGGAAGGTCCTCGGGCAGGCGCGCCGTTTCGGCGATGATCTTGCGCGGCACGTTGATGCGCTCGAGGATGCGCTGGGCCATGTCGCTGTAGAGATGCGGAACGTGCGACTCCTCGGACGTCGAGTTGCCGAAGGATGTGTAAAGCACCATGACGGCGCGGCGGAAGCCCTTGGGGCCGTCGAAACCGAGGAAATCGAGTTCAGCCGGCTGCTTACCGAGCACGAGGCCGGTTTCGTGCCCGCCAGCCTTGAGACCCGCCTTCTGGCTGGCCGGGTGTGCCGTGACACACTCTGCGTAGATGCCGCGCAAATTGAGTGGAGGCAAACGCACGAGTAAGGCGTTGGTAAGCCGTTCGCTGATGCCGAGGCGTCGGTAGGCGGGGACGACGGCGAGCGGGCCAGCCGACGCGGACGGTGAGGTGGCGCTCGGGCGTAACACGCCGGTATGGCCGATGACTCGACCGCTCGGGGTGACCGCGATCGTGCCGAGGTGCTGGCCGGACTCAAGCTTGTGGCGGAAGACGTCTGGCTCGTAGATCCAGGCACTGCCGATCTTGGTGTAGCCGTAGGTGCGGAAGTAAAGGCGCGCCACCTCGATGGCGTCGTCAGCCGTCAGGGCCCGGATCTCCAACGCGTCGACGTCAATCGGCTCCTCGGCGGACTCGGTCGCGGCGATGAATTCGGCGTCGTCGATCAGGGCGCCGGTACTCAGGATGCGGCTGACCTTGAGTTCGCTGCCAAGCACGCCGTCGCTGACGAACTGCATCGAGTCGGCATATCCCAGCCGCAGCAAGGTCTCGAGGCGCTCAGGCAGCTGACCGCTCACGTAGGTGCTCGGGGCTCCGTGCTGCTGGAGCACGATCTCCAGGTGGCCCGGCTCGTGGCTCACGGTCACGTCGACATCGATGGCCTCGGAACCTTCGAAAGAGTCGACAATGACCGCGGTGAGCGCCTCGCTCATGAGTGCCTCGAGCTGGGTGCGTTCGACGGGCCCGAGGCCGAGGCTACCCGCGGTGTCGGCAACCGCGCGCGCCGCAACTCCAAGCGTGGACGCGTGCGCCAGCGACATGCGCAGGATGACGTCACTCATGCGGTGGTCCCAGCGTGGAAGCGCTCGGCGATACCGCGGACCTGCTGCGACCAGGCATGCGCGGGCTGCAGCAGCGAGAACAGGCCGCCAGATGCGTTGACCACAACTTCCTCCGACAGCGGTAGCACGGCGATCGTCTCTGCGGCGTAGGCCGCCTCCAGTTGTTCGCGCAGGCCGGTAATGCCCGACGGCACCATGTTGGCCACGAGGTAGAGCACGGGCACGTTGAGGCGGCGCGCGATATCGACCGTGACCGCCGTGCCCTGATAGTCCTGACGATCCGGACGGAGGATCAGCAGCAATACATCGCTCAGAGTGATAGAGAGCAACGTCTCCTCGTTAAGGCCGGGATGGGTGTCGACAAAGACGAAGTCCAGGTTGAGCTCGCGGGCAAGTTGACGCAGTCCGTCGCCCAGTGCCTCGACGTCGTAGCCGTCCCGCAGTATCCGCGCGATGTCGCCTGGCCTCATGCTTGACGGCACGAGGTGGAGCGCGCCGCCCGATGCGACAGGTGTCGACTGTGACACTCGGTCAGTGATTTCGTGAACCGTCTCGCCGATGGAGCGCGCGCCCCAGAGGTAGTCGTTGAGCGTGCGATCGACACTCTCGTCGAATCCGAAGAGCACGTGGATGCCTGGGCTCTGTATGTCGGCATCGACAACCCCGACTCGGTGGCCAAGTGCGACAAGTTGGGCTGCGACATTCGATGTGATGTTGCTCTTACCCGTGCCGCCCCTGAAGGAGTGGACTGAAACCACCGTCGTCATGGTGAGAGGCTACTCGGGGCCCTAGACTCCGTTGGTTTAAGTCGGGGACGAACTTGTCTTTGTCCATCGGACCCGCCTCAAGCACAACGACCTTGGTACCCGGGTCGGCGCTGAGTCTGTTGGCGACCACGGATCCGGCCGATCCGGTGCCCACCACGACATAGTCACACTGCATCGGCGCAGTATAGGCAGGGCAACACTGGACCACATCAAGGAGTGCCATGCGCGCTGTCAGGGCTGTCGGCGGCGAACCCACCGTCTTCGAGGTCGATGAACCGGACGGCGACTGGGCACTGCTCGACGTCGGCGCGGTCGGCATCTGCGGTAGCGACCTGACGCTGCTCAAATGGAACCTGCCGGTGACACTGGGCCACGAGATTGCCGGCACGGTCGGGGGCCAGGCCTACTGCGTTGAGCCGACGGTGCGATGTGGCGACTGCGACCAGTGCCGGATCGGGGCGACCCATCGATGCCGAGGATCCGCACCGCACGGGATCATCGGCGCGGCATTCGACGGGGGACTGGCCGACCGGGTTCGGGTGCCGCAGGATTGCCTAGTCCCACTGCCGGACGGACTTTCGGTGTCCAATGCCTCGCTAGTCGAACCGCTAGCCGTGAGTTGGCATGCGCTGCAGAAGGTTTCGGCCGTACCGGGGGAGCGAGTCCTGGTTGTCGGTGGTGGCAGTATCGGCTTGCTGGCGGTGGCCGCTGCGCGTGCGCTCGGGCTCGATGTCGATCTGGAGTCCCGACATGAGCACCAACGCGCGGCCGGAGAGCGACTTGGCGCCGGTGCGCCGCACGGGGAGTACGAGGTGCTGGTCGAGGCCGCCGGAACCGACTCGGCATTGGCCAGCTGTGTGCGACAGGCCGCGCCTGGTGCGCGAATCGCGATGGCCGGGTTCGCCCAGGGCGACCGACGGGTGCCGGGGATGAGGTTCCTGCTGAACGAACTGACGATGGTCGGGTGCAGTTGCTATGACAACGCCTCTGGCGGCCACGAGTTTGCCCGCGCGGCAGCTGTGCTGGCCGCCGATCCGGAGATCGCGGCCGCGGTCATCACCCACCGGTTCCCGCTGTCGGACGCACCGGAGGCATTTCGGGTGGCCGCCGACCGGGCCAGCGGTGCGATCAAGGTCGTACTGGAGCCCTAACGCCGGACCGGCTAGCCGACCACCGCGAGTTGATCCTCTGTGTGGAACTGCTCCTCGAGGGTCTCCGGGGAGGCGTCGCGGTCGATGAGCCTCAGGTCGGCGCCGCGGGCAGATTCGATCGCGCCCAGCCGGCGGGTCAGCTTGTCCGCGGCGTAGGCAGCCAATTCCTCGGGGTCGATACCGAACGGGGGGGCATTGTCGAATTGCTCGGTGCCGGATTCAACACTGCCCAGCGCCAGCGGCATCAGTTCGCCCATCCGGTCGGTCACCACCTGCCAGTTGCGGTCGTCAGCGGCAACGTGGCGTCGGCAGGTGAAGGTTCCCCAGGCCATGTGGCGGCGTTCGTCGTCGCCGATGTGCTTGATGATCTTCTGCATGCCCGGCAGGATGCCGCGGCTGTTGCACACCTTGTTCCATCCGTAGTACCCGGTCAGTGCCAGACAGCCCTCGACCACGTGGTTGTAGGTGACCGAGGCCCGGATTTGGTTGGCCGGGCCGGGATCCAGCGCCAGTGCGTAGAGACTGTCGGGCAGTTCCTTGGTGAATATCTGGGATAGGGGCTCGTTGGACTCGACGAACTCGTGCAGGTCGGTCGACACTCCAACGGCGTCGAACCACAGTCGGAAGGCCAGGGCGTGCTTGGCCTCCTCGTAGACGAACTGGGTCAGGTACATCTCGTCGGCGAATCGGCCCTCGGCGGCCATTGCGGCTACGAACGGCTGCATATCCTGGGTCACCGACTCCTCGCCGGCCAGGAACTGCGCGGCCAACATCGTGGTGTACTCGCGCTCGTTGTCGGTCATGGCCGCGAAATCCTTCGCGTCCTGGCTGAAGTCGATATCAGAGGGGTTCCAGTGTTTGGCATTGCCCTTAAGGAACAGCCGCATCGGGAAGGATTCCTGGCTCAGCCCGCCGGCGCCCAGTGAGGCGTAGCCGGTCCGCTTGCCGTGTTCGATAGTCCGCGTCATGCTCCGATCATAGAACCGGTGTCCTGGACACGAACAGAGATCCGGTTTCCCGGACAGGCCCGGCAGGCGGGAACTAGAGTCCGGAAACTATGACGTCCCGACCGAGTCCCGTGCGCCTGCGTGATGAGCCGGTCAGCCTGCGCCGGCTCAGTCGCCGGTTCGCCGCGGTGGGTGTCGATATCTCGGCAGGGCGCCTGCGCGAGATTGCCGCCGGCGATCCAACCACTGACGACGAACTGGTCGATGTGAGCTTTGCCCTTGTGGCTACTGCGACCCTGGCAGAGGACCGCCGCGCACAGCATGGCCGGTCGCGCCGGCGTGTTCTGCGCTGGCTCATGGTGGCGGGCGCGATCCTGGTGGCCCTGAACCTGCTGGCATGCCTGGGATTCGTGCTGTTCCTACTCACTCAGCATCCGCCCACGTACTGAAGGCACAGTACTGAAGCCGACGATCAGACGGCCACGTGCTCGTCGGCCACATTCAGGGCGGCATCCAGGATCGCCAGGCCTTCAGCGATCTCTGCATCGCTGACATTGCATGGCGGGCACGCGTGAATGCGGTTGAAATTCGCAAACGGCAGCAGCCCGCCCGACTTGCACGCCGCGATTACGGCATTCATGGCCGGGCTCGAGCCACCGTAGGGTGCCAGCGGTTCCCGGGTCTGGGGGTTCGAGACGAGTTCAAGTGCCCAGAACACACCCAGACCACGGACCTCGCCGACCGACGAATGCCGTTTCGCCAACTCGTGCAGGCCGGGTCCGAGAACCTTCGCGCCAATGCGCGCGGCGTTGGTCACCATGCCCTCATCCTCCATGGCATTGATGGTCGCCACCGCGGCCGCGCAGGCCAGTGGATGCCCGGAGTAGGTCAGCCCGCCGGGGTAGGCACGGTCGGCGAAAGTGTTGTAGATGGCGTCATTGATCGCCACACCACCGAGCGGCACGTAACCGGAGGTGACGCCCTTGGCGAACGTGATCAGATCCGGGACGACGTCGAAGTTGTCGATGGCGAACCATTTCCCGGTGCGGCCGAAGCCAGCCATCACCTCATCGGCGATCATGACGATGCCGTGGCGGTCGCAGATCTCGCGCACACCGGCCATGTAGCCGGGCGGGGGGACCATGATGCCGGCGGTGCCCGGAACGGATTCCAGGATGATCGCGGCGATCGTCGCCGGGCCCTCGTGGGCAATGAGTCGCTCGAGGTAGTCCAATGCGCGCTCGGACTCCTGGTGCTCGTTATCGGAGTAGAAGGACGAGCGATACAGGAACGGACCATTGAAGTGCACAACGCCAGCGCTGCCGTAGTCGTTCGGGTAGCGCCTCGGGTCGCCGGTGAGATTGATCGCGGTGTCGGTACCACCGTGGTAGGAGCGGTACCGGGACAGCACCTTGCGCCGGCCGGTGTGCAGGCGCGCCATCCGCACCGCGTGCTCGACGGCGTCGGCACCCGCGTTGGTGAAGAACACGTGATTGAGGTCACCGGGTGTGCGCTCGGCAATGAGCCGGGCGGCCTCGGAACGAGCGGCGTTGGCATGCTGCGGCGCTATCGTGCACAGCTTGGCGGCCTGTTCAGCGATCGCCGCAATGACTTTCGGATGCTGATGGCCGATGTTGGTGAAGACCAGTTGCCCGGAGAAGTCCAGCAGCCTGTTGCCCTCGCCGTCCCAGATGTAGGAACCCTCCGCGGCCAGGACCGTCATCGGCTTGATCTGAGCCTGCGCCGACCACGAGTGGAAGACGTGCTGGCGGTCGAGCTCGTAGGTTCGCCGTCCCTCTGCGATCGCGGCGTCGATGTTCTGTCCGTTGGGCAGCGCGGTCTCGGTCGTGGTCATGAGAGGGCAGTTTACCGGTGAGCACGAGGGCCGCGACCAGGCCTGCGACAGCCACTATTCGGCCACGGTTCAGACCGCTTACGACACCGTTGGGTCACGGTTCGACAAAGTGACCTGGGCGGAAGGAAAAGCGGGTAGTCGCGCGCCGCTGGGTGTTGTAGAAGTGATGGAAGTGACTGGTGTGAAATAGCTCGGGCAAGCCGCCCGCGGGGTTCACATCCGCAATGAACAGGGACCGGCGTCCGGCGATGTAGCCGGACACGTCCCAGAAAGGGGATTGGAGAAAATGAAGCGCATCGGTGTCGCACTCATGAGCCTGGTACTGCTGATCCTGGCGCCCGCCCTGGTATCGGTTGAGGCCGCCGCCGCCCCGGTGTCCCGGGATCAGGCCGTCAATTACGTCATCACGCGCGGGCTAGCCCAGCGTGGCGTGCCCTACTCGTGGGGAGGCGGGACCATCGACGGTCCCAGCCTGGGCAACGGCCCCGGCGCCACCACGGTCGGCTTCGACTCCTCGGGTCTGATGCAGTACGTCTTCGCCGGCGTGGGCGCCAAAATCCCGCGCTCCTCGGGCGCGATGTACAACGTCGGACAGAAGGTCACCGCGGATCAGGCTCTGCCCGCCGACCTGATCTTCTACGGCCCGGACGGCACCACGACCGTCACGCTGTTCCTGGGAAACAACCAGATGCTAGAGGTCACTGACGCCGGTGTCGTGGTCTCACCGGTGCGCACCACTGATATGGCGCCCTATCTGATCAGGATCATCGCCTAACGGACGGTCAACACCGCCACAACGACTCCTGGGCAACGCTGGCCACCAGCGTGCCCAGGTTGTCGTGTATGGATCCGAATGCCAGACCGCGGGCATCGCTGTGGCTGATCGCCACAGCGTCGTAGCAGTGCCACTGATGCGGGTCGACCGGTCGATGGAGCCAGAGCGCATGGTCGAGGCTTGCCGCGCCGCCGGGCCCGGGCTCGTCATGCCCGGGCGGGCGGGCGGTGGAGACCATGCCCAGATCCGACACGAAAGTCAGCACACACGCCCGCAGGACCGGGTCATCCTCGATCGGCTCGCGGGAACGGAACCAGAACGGCTGCTGTGGCCATTCGGTATTCGCATCGGCTGCTACGCGCGTCTCGTAGTAGTCGGCCCAGCGCTCCGGGGGAGTCACGACCGTGGTGGCCTGTGCCAGTGTCAGGCGCGGCGTCACGGAGCGCTGCCAGTCGAGAGTCTCCTCGGGGCTGTGGAACGACGCCAGCATCTCGAAGATGGGCACACCGTCCTGGCTTGCGGTGACCCGGCGGGTATTGAAGGACCGGCCATCGCGGGTGGGTTCCACGACGTACTCGACATCAACTCCGACTCGGCCGCCTTTAATGAAGTACGCGTGCAGCGACTGCGGTAACCGGTCAGCATCCACTGTCGCAGCGGCGGCCGCCAGCGCCTGCGCAGCGATGAGTCCGCCGAACAGCCGCGGTCCGGCACCAAGAGCCATCGACGTCCGGAATGTGTGACCGTCGCCGTCGAGCCGCACCAGGTCGGCGATCCAGCTCGGCATGCTCCTCCAACGGTCATCGAGACCGGCCTCACGATAGCCGCCCGGCCTAGACTGCCCCCATGAAGCGGGGGCGTCAGCAAGACTTCGAAGCTCCAGAAGGCCTGCTCACCATCGAGGACTGCCTGAATGCCCGAGGCGATATCTCCTTTCCGCCCGGCACCACGCTCATCTCGCTCATCGACCGCAATATCGCCAATATCGGTGACACCATTGCGTACCGGTATCTGGACTTCGGCCACTCGGCGGACGGCGTGGTCACCGAGATCACCTGGGCGAAGTTCGGTACCAGGCTTGCCGCCATTGCCGCGCGGATTCAGCAGGCCACCACACGGGGTGAGCGGGTCGCAATACTGGCGCCACAGGGCCTTGAGTACGTCGCCGCGTTCTATGCCGCCGTCAAAGCAGGCACCATCGCGGTTCCGCTGTTTGCACCCGAACTTCCTGGGCACGCCGCGCGACTCGACACCGCACTCGCCGATGCCCGCCCGTCGCTCGTCTTGACCACCGCGGCCGCCAAGGACGCCGTTATCGGATTCCTGGACCGGCAACCCGATACCAGGCCGTCGGTTTTGGTGGTGGACGAGATCTCCGATTCGGTTGCCGATGAATTCATCGGTGTCGATATCGGCGAGGACGACGTCTCGCATCTGCAGTACACCTCGGGTGCGACCCGACCGCCGGTCGGTGTAGAGATCACCCACCGCGCGTTCAGCACGAACCTGGTACAGATGATCCTCTCCATCGACCTGCTGAACCGAAACACCCACGGCGTTAGTTGGTTACCGCTCTACCACGACATGGGACTGTCGATGATCGGGTTCCCGGCGGTCTACGGCGGGTATTCCACCCTGATGTCGCCCGCCGCATTCGTGCGCCGGCCGTTTCGGTGGATTCACGCTCTGTCCGCCGAGTCACAACTGGGACGGGTTGTCACTGCCGCGCCGAACTTCGCCTACGAGTGGGCGGCTCAGCAGGGACTGCCGCCGCCGGGGGAGAACGTCGATCTGAGCAACGTCGTCATGATTATCGGTTCTGAACCAGTCAGCATCGGTGCTATCGGAGCGTTTACCGAAGCCTTTGCAGCCCATGGACTTCCGCCCACCGCGATCAAACCCTCCTATGGAATCGCGGAGGCCACGCTGATGGTGGCAACGACCGCACCCGATTCGTGTCCGGTAGTGCGGTTCTTCGACGCTGAGCAACTATCGGCAGGGCGTGCAGTTACGGTGCAGGCCGACACGCCCGATGCGATCGGCCAGGTCTCCTGCGGCCAGGCGGCCCGCAGCCTGTCGGTCATCATCGTCAACCCCGATACGTGCGAGGAACTAGCCGACGACGCGGTCGGGGAGATCTGGCTGCATGGTGACAACGTGGGCCGCGGCTACTGGGGTAAACCCGAGGACACCGTGTCCACGTTCGGCGCGCGGCTCGCATCCCGACTGCCTGTCGGCAGCCGGGCTGAGCGGGTCTCCCCAGCTGCCTCCTGGCTACGCAGCACCGATCTGGGGATGTTCGTCGACGGAGAGCTTTATGTGACCGGGCGGATCGCGGACGTGCTCACCATCGGCGGGCGGAACCTCTACCCACAGGAAATCGAGGCGACCGTCGCCGACGCATCAGCAATGGTGCGCCGCGGCTACGTCGCGGCCTTCACCGTGCCGGGTCTGGTGATCGTCGCCGAACGTGCACCCGGCACCGGTAGAACCGATCCCGCATCGGCGATCGCGGCGATCCAGGAGGCGGTATCGGCGCGCCACGGTGTGACAGTCGTCGATGTCCGACTGGTGCCTGCCGGCGCGATACCACGCACCACCAGTGGCAAGCTGGCCCGCCGGGCCTGCCGGGGGGAGTACCTCAGCGGAGATTTACGGGCATTCGGCAATTAGGCCCGGCAGGATATGTTGGGACAATGCTTCAACCTCTGACCAACGCCTACCGCCGTACCGGCGCTGACGTCCCGTACGGAAACCCGTTGCCGTCGCACGGCACCGAGATGGAGGGCTGGTTCTGGCGGGTCACCGACGAGGCCAGCGGCCGGGCTCTGATCGCACTGTGCAGTGTCAATCGGCAACCGGCAGGGGACTGGTCCACTGCCGCAGTCGGAGTGCACCCCGGCCTCGTAGTGCGCTCCGGGGCGCTGGAGGGCGCACGGGCCAAAGAGTCGCCGTTTTCGGTGACCGCGGGCGATGCTGCGGGCAACTTCACCGTCGGCACCGACCGGGTCCGGTTCGAACTCGGTGATCTGAAACTGAACATGACGGTCACTGATCCGGTCACCTGGCCCAAGGCATTCGGCGGCGGCGGCGTTTTCTCGGCCATCCCGTTCCTCAATCAGTACTGGCATCCGTACTACCTGGGTGGAAAAGCCAGCGGGACAGTCGAGTACGGAAACGAAAGCTGGACATTCGCCGACGCCAAGATTTACGCCGAACGCAACTGGGGTAAGGGATTTCCATTGCGGTGGTGGTGGGGACAGGCACACGATTTCGGTGATGCCGACGTATGTGTGGCGTTCTCCGGGGGACTGCTGTCACTGGGACCGATCGCCCGCGAAGTCAGCGGGATCGTGGTGAGGCTGGGTGAGAAGGTCATCCGCATGACCCCGCCGGTGCTGGTGCGCTCCGAGGTGGGCGACAACCAGTGGTTTATCCGGGGGAAGTCGCTGCGTTATGAGATTGAACTGGAGGGCGACGGCAGACATCTGCCGCCGCACGTCCTACCGGTCCCGTTGCCCGCCGAGCGGCGCAATATCGACACCGACTTCGAACACCTCGGTGGTCGGTTGCGTCTTAAAGTCCGTGAGTCGGGGCGACTGCTGTTCGACGGCACCTCCGAACTGGCCGCACTCGAGGTCGGCAGCAGGCCGAAATGACAGACTCGACGAAAGTAGGTATGGCATGAGCTTCAACACCCCCGCCGGTAGTCGCGGCGTTTCCCAGCCGGGTATTGCCAAGCAGTTCCTCAAACTGTTCAACAAGTTCTCGGCCGGACGTATCCGCAAGACCGGAAAATTCGGCGAGCTACCGTCCCTGGTTCTGACAACAGTGGGCAGCAAGAGTGGGCAGGAGCGGAAGTCACCGCTGGCCTACTTTCCTACCGACGAGGGAGACTGGTTGATAGTCGCCTCATTCGCCGGAGCCGCGAAGAATCCGAGCTGGTACTACAACCTGGCTGCGCACCCCGACCAAGTTTCCATCGAATTCAGCGGGCGTACCGAATCAGTTGTGGCAGAACAACTTCACGGCCCTGAACGCGAGGCCGCGTGGCGGAAGATCACCTCGGCCTCACAGCGCTTTGCCGAATATCAAGAGAAGACCGACCGCGAATTACCGATCATCCGACTGAGGAAGCGCTAGGGGTCAGCGGCCTCGCCATTGGGGCTTGCGCTTCTCCCGCCACGCCGCCATTCCTTCGGCGACGTCCTCCGTTGCGCCGGCGACCTTGCGCATGACCTCACCGAACCGGACCGATTCGATCCAGCCCATATCGGCCGTTCGCCAGGCGACCTCTTTTGTCGCCCGCTGGGCGAGCGGTGCGGCTTCGGTCAGAATGCGCGCCCACGCGTGAGCCTGTGCCTGCAACTCGTCCGGTTCGACCAACTTCCACACCAAACCGGTCTCCTTGGCACGCTGTGCGCTAACCGGCTTTCCGGTCAGCAGCAGCTCCATCGCATTGGCCCAACCCACCCGCTGGGGTAGTCGGATGGCGCCGACGATGGTGGGGATACCGATCGACACCTCGGGGAAGGAGAAGCTGGCTTCGGTGCTGGCGAATACGAAGTCGCAGAACAGCACGCCGGTCAGTCCGTAGCCGATACATGGTCCGTGCACCGCGGCGATGGTCGGCTTGAAAAGCTCCATCCCGCTTTCGAAGGAGTTGATCGTGGGCTTCTCCCAGAACGTGCCGCCGAAGGTGCCGACCGAACCCGCGCCGTCCTTGAGATCGGCGCCGGCGCAGAAGACGTCGCCGGTCGCGGTGAGGACGCCGACCCAGGCGTCCTCTTCATCGCGGAACCTGTTCCAGGCCGCGTTCAGATCCTCCCTCAGTTCACCGTTGATGGCATTGCGGGCCTCGGGCCGATTGAGAGTGATGGTGGCGATGTGGTCGCGCAATTCATAGGTGACCAGGCTCATGGATGCCAGTCTCAGCTCAGCCCGTGACGCCGAGGATCTTGATCGCGAAGATGAGTGAGTCACCGGGGAGGATTCCGGCCCTGGGCTGCCCGTCGGGGTAGCCGTCGGCGGAGACCATGGCGACAGCGACCGTGGATCCGACCTTCTGTCCGGCAATGGCCTTCTGGAATCCCGGCACCACACCGGTCAGCGGGAATTCAACCGGGGCACCCCGTTCGTAACTGCTGTCGAAGACGGAGCCGTCACGTCCGTTGACACCCATGTAGCAGACCGACACCGTCGCCGTGGGCGCCACGATCGGACCGTCGCCAGCCTGCAGTGTGTGCACCTGGGTCTGGGTGACGCTGAACGGGGTATCGACCTTAACGAGCGGGGCAGTGGTCGCGGTGGACCCGCTGACCGCCACGCTGCCGGTGGCTCCGGTCAGCGTCCATTCGGGCGTCGTGCCACTGGGTGGCATCGACGTCGGGCATGGACTGGCCGGAGCCGTGACAGATGATGACACTTTGTCGACGGAGCTTGCCGATGACGTATCGGTCTTTGAACCGCATGCGGCCAGCATCATGGTGAGCGACGTTGCACAGGCAGCGATGACGACGGACTTCGAGGCGCGGGATGAGTTCACGGTTCGTCACGCTACAGCCGACCGTGGCCACGGCATCACGTCCGCGGGGAGTGCCTGGTCAGGGGTGTGTTCGGGACAGATACGCCTGATCGAACTAACTTGACATAATGTGGCTTATCGGCATAACTATGAGCTGGTGCGACGTCCGCGACGCGCGCCGCGTCATTCCCGCATCGTGAGTTTCGCAACTCTCACCCACCTGGCCGGGATGCTCCCACCCTCCCCGGATGTCGTCCGCGTCGAATATCTGCGGCACCACTGGGTGGCACGACTGCGGCCAGCTACCGCCGTCCAAGAGGATCTAGGCGACGCATGATGAACCCATCGGAACGCCGGCCGACATGACCCCTCCGGGCGCGATGTCCTGGGCGTGAGTCAATTCGTCACAGTGACGAATTCAGGTGGTACCCGCTCGATGCGGTTGCGCCCGGTGCGTTGGATGTCTGTGACAATTTCGGTCTCTCGACAGCAACACGATGATCAATGTACGACCGCGAGCTGTCTCGGGTTCCTTCGTTCTGGCGTGGCTGGGTCTGCCGGCTCTGGGTCTTGCCGAGCCCAGGCCCGTCGGCCCGGGATCTGAGTCCCCCAACAACTCACAGACTCATCGGGTTCATTCGTCACAGTGACGAATGAACCCGATGAGGGCGTTTGCGACCTGCCGCGAATACAACAGCGAAAGATGCCCGTGACCGTCGACGGCCAGATCCCGCCCGCCACGAGAAGCGAGTTCACTGGTTGACGGTGGATGCACCACGTTGTCGTGAGTCGAGTAGACACTCAGTGTTGGCGTCGGAACCTGACGTGATTGCCGTTCGCGGACGAAGCGCCCTCCTTCACGTAGGTCCCGGCCGGCCCGGCCCAGGATCGGGCCGCGCCACTTGACGCCGCCGTGCGGTGTTCCGATGGTGATGCACTCCGCAACCCGTCCTGCGCCGGCTTCCGAGTGAGCGTATTCCAATGCGATGAGCCCGCCGAGCGAGTGCGCGACCAGGATTACTCGGCTCTGACCCGTCTCGACACAGACGGACTCGACGAATGTGCTGAGCCGTGCGCTACTTTCGTCGATGGACTCGACCCACTGATAGTTAAAGCCGAAAAGTGGCCCTAGCGAAGCCTTTGTGAACTGGCGGGCAAGCCACCAGAAATTCGATCGGTTTTGGAAATAGCCATGCACGAAAATCACCGGGATTCCGCCGCCCGAGCCCATTACCCGGCCCGTGACGTAGTACAGCGGCACGAGCGGCTGGGTGATGATCACAAGGAACAATTCGCGCAACATCGCGGCTAGGTGGCGTACCCGCGGGCGCGGGCCGACATGCGGGGCCATAACGAGATAGGAGACGAACAGATAGACGAACGCGCCTAGAACCAGGACCCCGAAGACATCCAGGATTATGAGCTCGAAGGTCTTCGGCGTCACGAGGTGGAGATTGTGCCCGTTGCGGTGTCGAGGTTGATCAAGGTGGTCTTTGGAACAGTAGGAATATCCGACGCCCCTTGGTCGGGCGTGTGAACAAGATAGTTGTAGACGAATTGTCCATCGCGGAACTCGATGGACTCCGGTTGGATCCGGTCCCCCAAAGACAAAGCATTCGACGCCTGATACGAATCGCCGTCGTTGATGGCGATGACGGCCGAGTAGAAGCTTCCGGTACCGCCGTAGTTGACCACCAGAAGAAGTGCCTCATCAGGGTCACCGTCACCTTCAACATCGCCTGGGACCGGTCCGCCGACAATGCGAACCGTGGTCGGTGGATACGTTGGGTCCCCGGATTGTGATGGGTTTTGCTTCTGCGCGAAGCCGTCAGACAGTGCAAATGTGTCGACCCCCTGGCCACTGAGTGTGGGGATCGTGACGATGAGGTCTTCTACGCTCGCGGACGTCGTATCTGGCGGCTCGGCGGACGCCGTCGCAACCCCGGTTAACATTCCCGTGAGAATCACACCGGCGAAAAATAGCCTCTTTTCCATGACGCGATTGTACGGAAAAACCTTGGCGAGATTGCAGAGAAATGGATCATTGGGGCTCGTGCAATACCAAATCCAGTGCCCGCAAAATCACTGTGGAGAATTGACCACCGGCTCGGCGGTTATGATCTGGCGTGGTAACCGCTGAGTACGCGCGGCGAGCACGATTCCCTCGGCAGTTCTGAACGCTTCGCTATCCATATGAAATGACTCGATCGGCAGTCTGGCAGCCTGGCGCAGAATCATCACCGCCAAAGCAGCGCTGGTCGTGCACGGGACCACTAATAAGCTAATTTCCGCGGTGGCTCCGGTGAGTGTCATCACCGGCTGGCGTTTGCACTCCCCGCCGTAGAAGGTCATCCGCGGCGGCCCGTCCAATGACCAGTTGACATTGATATCAACGATCTCGCCCAATCGGCCCTTCAGCGTGGCGATCAACTCGGGTAATTCCCGGGCTGTCCTCGCGGTCCGCAACCACCAGGCGCCGTCGATGTCACGACCTAATACCGGTGCCAATGTCAGTCGGAGCCGAGTCGCCGCGCGGCGATCGTCGGAATCTCTGATCATCAGATCCTTACGGCAATTCCCACCGCTGAGTGCAGACGGTGGATGTGAGGGATATGTGCTTTACGCTACACCGTTGGCTTGGATAGGTGCTTCGTGCGCTACACTTAGGCCAACGTTGGTATCGCTACAGGTGGTTCCAGCCTACGTCGTGGAATGAATGTTCATCTCACCTCCGCGCCAGTTGCGTTTCCGCTACTGCGCGTCGATTCGGATGTTCCGTGCAGCCAAGCACATACGTCTCGCGGCGATCGATTTTGCCCTCCGGCAATCTCGCCACACACGTGCTCAGGCGCGCGACTTGATGGTCGTCGACCAAGCACACCTTTTGCCTGAAAGGCATCACCATAATGACTACCACTGCAACCTTTTCCGAACTCGGTGTCCCGAATGCCTTGGTCAGCGAACTGATCAAGCTCGGCATCACCGCGCCGTTCCCAATCCAGGTCGAGACACTCCCCGACACGCTTGCCGGCCGAGATGTCCTCGGTCGCGGTAAAACAGGTAGCGGCAAGACACTTGCGTTCGCTATCCCACTGGTCAGCAGACTGCAGGGCGGCAAGCGCATTCCAAGCCAGCCTTCAGGACTGATTCTGGCCCCCACCCGCGAACTGGCAACCCAGATCGCCGCGGCACTGGAGCCACTGGCGCGGTGCTACGACATGCGGGTTACCACGATCTTCGGCGGTGTGTCGCAAGGCCGTCAGGTGACCGCGCTCAAATCGGGCGTCGACATCGTGGTGGCCTGTCCTGGCCGGCTCGAGGACCTGATGAAGCAGCGTCTGGTTAACCTTGACCGCGTCGAGATCACCGTGCTCGACGAGGCCGATCACATGGCCGACCTCGGCTTCCTGCCCGCGGTCACCCGGATCCTCGCCGCCACGCCCGCCGGTGGCCAACGCATGCTGTTCTCGGCGACGTTGGATAACGGAGTCGACAAGCTGGTAACGCGGTTCCTTCGTAACCCGGTCACCCACTCCGTTGACGAGGTCAACTCCCCGGTGTCCACCATGACCCACCACGTATTCCACGTCGATGGGGTCGATTCGAAGAAGGCGCTCGTACATCGACTAGCGTCGGGCAACAGCCGTCGGATTCTGTTCCTGCGCACCAAGCATCAGGCGAAGAAGCTTGCCAAACAGCTCACCGAGGCAGGAGTGCCGTCAGTTGATCTGCACGGCAATCTGTCCCAGCCGGCACGTGACCGCAACCTTGCGAGATTCGCCGCCGGTGATGTTCTTGTCCTGGTTGCCACCGATATCGCGGCTCGCGGAGTCCACGTCGATGATGTGGAACTTGTTGTCCACATCGATCCGCCCGCCGAGCACAAGGCCTATCTCCACCGCTCCGGACGCACCGCGCGAGCTGGTGGCGCCGGGGATGTCGTGACCGTCGTTCTGCCAGAACAGCGTAAAGAGACTCAGGCGCTGATGCGCAAGGCCGGAATCACCGTCACCCCGCAACGGGTGGCTGCTGATTCCGAAGCCGTGCACACACTGGTCGGGGAAAGTGCCCCGCACCGGATTCTCGCGCCCGAAGTGGTTAAGTCGCCGACCAATTCGCAGCCCAACCGTTCGCGCAGACCAGAGAACGGCGGTCACCGGCGTGGTCGCGGAAATGCCTCGACCGCGAGTCAGCCGAGCCGCAGCCGGTCAGGAGCATCGCGCGGTCGCAGCAGTGGCGCCCGCACCCGCTAATTGACTTATCGGCGGTCGAACCGTTCGCGATTCTGCTCAATCTGCGGGTGCGCGCCGATAGCCCAGTTCGCGACCGCCATCACGGGGTCGATAAAACTGCCGCCCAAGGGCGTCAGCTCATAGCTCGTGTGCGGCGACATGCCGGTGTGGGTTGCGCGGTCTACAAGACCGTCGCGTTCCAGCTTTCGTAGGGTGACTGTCAGCATTCGGTGCGAAATACCGACCACTGCGCGCTGTAGGGCGTTGAATCGCATCGGAGCGCTACCGAGCGCGAGGATGACCAGCAGCGTCCATTTGTCTCCGAGCTGGCCCAGGAACTCACGGACTATTCGGCATTCAGCGCTATCACCGGGCTCTATACGAAGTCCCGCATCCGTGACCTGGGTCGCGCAGTTGTCTTCGGCAGTGACAACGGCCGCTGCAGGTGCTTCGGCAGTGACAACGGCCGCTGCAGGTGCTTCGGCAGTGACAATAGGCATCGTTGCGGTCACGGCACCTCCAGGTCAGTCAACGCACCTGAAGGTGCGTTCTTGCGAATAGTCGATCCCCCAAGCATTCTGGCAGTTACCCAGGGTGCGTGGTACCGCCACCCGTCTACAGCTAAGGAGGACCAGTGGGAGCGTTCACTGACCCTGAATTGAACTACCTCACCAACCAGCCGCTGATGCGGTTTGCGTCCGCCTCACCAGAGGGGCGCCCCGATATCGCAGCCGTGGCGTTCGTGGTTGATGGTGATGACATCGTCACGTCGGGATTCGATATCCGCAAGACGGTTCGATACCGGAACATCGGTAAGAATCCGCGCGCATCCGTGGTCGTCGATGATCTGGCTTCCACCGATCCCTGGGCTCCTCGCGGTATCAAGGTTTACGGCTCCGTCGTGATCGAAGATGACGCAGCGGGCCAGCGATTTCGGATCACTCCCGAGGTGATCTGGAGTTGGGGCATCAACGACGCCGTTGCCGGCATCCCCTCAATCCAACGTCGGACCGTGGGATCAGATAATGACTGAGCAGGCGTTCGACTTTGCGGCAATGACCCAGCAGGGCAACAGCAATGCCCTGCCCGAGCTCTACGTGATGATGATGACACCGCTTCCGGTCAAGTCTGGTTCCCCGTCACCTGAGGTTCCGGATGGCATGACAGCATTAGAGTGGCACTACTCCTATATGCATCGCCTGATCGCCGCAGGCACGGTGCTACTGATCGGACCATGCATGGATGAACCGAAGAATCCGGGCGACGCGCCCGTCCCCCATGGGATCGGCATCCTGCGTGTGACTACACGCGCAGAAGCCGATGAGATTGCCGCAAACGAACCGTTTCAGTTATTGGGCTGGCGTCGCAACGATGTGATGGCGTGGACGGTCAAGTTCGGATCACTGATCCCTGCACTGTCCGGCCACCTTCACCTGTGACTTGTTCAAGCTGAGTGGACTCAGTTCAGGTTGATGAAATACGAGAGGGTTCGGGGAGCTACCTCGTTGCCACCGAACCATCCACTAACCCGCGCGGCTGTCCAGACATTAGCCACCAAGCCAGGCGGGTACAGCTTGTAAACCGTTCTGCCGCCGTAACTCAGGGTGATACCGGTGTAGTCGACATTGAACCCGAACGTCTGGCCTGCCGGTACCGAGATGACCTCATAGCCCGGCGACAGTGGGTTCTCATTGGGCAGTATCCGAACCTTGTCGACGTTGTAGAACGGAGCGATCTCGAATTCCTGACTGGTTAAGTTGTACCGCCAGCCGACCATCGCGGAGTTACGGTCCGGTTCCAGTGGCGTGAAGGCGATTCCGGTGAACTTGTTCCAGTCGTACTGATCGACGTCGCCGAGGTCGTAGGCCGAGTTGGCGATGAAGGTACCGGTGCCAGTTGTCTGCTGGACGAAGTAGCCGAAACTATTCGGGATGGCGAAATGCGTGCCCTTGTAGATCGTGATCTGGCGGCCTCGGGGGTCAGACCACGGGAAGGTGACCTTGCTTGTATCAGCCACGGGTGCAACAGGGCCTGCGACGGACTTGCGGGCCTCGCGCCAGGCGACGACAGCAGCAGTGCTCTCCAGCACGGGAGCGGATGCCGACGGAGTTTTCAGGTCTTTCCGGGCAACTGATTTCGGTGCAGCACGCGAACCGCTGAGATTGGTACGGGCTGCAGATACTCGGTGTGCCGGCGAAGCGCTGTGATCGGCAGCCCCGACCCGTACTGGGGAGCCCGATGAGTCGTTCGGCGCAGCCGAGGCCGGCGTGCACGTTGCGAACCCGATACCAAGTCCAATTCCGAGCCCGACCGCCAGGCCGCCCACCCGACCAACCAGCGCCTTCGTCATCGTCTTCCGCCCACTTTCCGGACAATCCCCCGACATCTTTCTGGCAGCATAGCTGTGGGCGGTAAGTTTGCGGCTACCCGCAGCCCAGTGCCACCGGTGGGTCCGGCTCGGAGCTCCACTGCGACCAGGATCCGGGGAACAGCGCCGCATCGATGCCGGTGGCGCTGAGTGCAGCGAGAACGACCGATGCGGTGATACCCGAACCGCAGTAGACACCCACCGGGGTGGCGGTGCCACTACCGATTTGCTCAAAGAGGTCGATCAGGCTCGTTTCGGGTAGGAACGTTCCGTCCTCGGCGAGCACCGTGGTGCTCGGCAGATTCCGCGCCCCGGGAATGTGTCCAGCCACCGGGTCGACCGGTTCGACCTCGCCGCGGAAACGCGCGGGCGCCCGGGCATCGAGCAGTAACTGCGCCCCGGGCCCGCATACCTGCTCAGCGGTGAGCGTCGCGCGCCCACCGGTATACAGGTCATCGTGGACGACACTGACATCGCCCGCCGGCGGTGTCGGTGCACCGCACTGCAGTGCTCCCCCGGCACTCGTCCAAGCCGACAGGCCACCGTCAAGAATGCGAACATCCGAGATTCCGGCGGCGGTCAGCACCCACCAGGCACGCGCCGATCCGGCCCGGTTCCAATCGTCGTAGACGACTACCGGCTGGTTCGCCTTCACACCCCATCGGCGTGCAGCGATCTGTAGTTCGCCACCGGACGGCAGCGGGTGACGACCACGCCCAGCACGGCTGTGATCACTGAGCTCATCCTCCAGTGACACATAGACCGCGCCGGGAATGTGGCCTGCCAGGTGGTCCGCCTGTCCGTCAGGCTTATCGAGCCGCCAGCGCACGTCGAGGATGGCCGGCTGCTCTCCGCCGTCAAGTTGCCGCATCAACTCGCTGGCGCCGATTAGTACCCCATCGCGTGCGTTCACTGCGTACTCATCAGGGGAAGTCAGACCTGCAAAGTCGGGACGTCGCCCTGGCGACCGAAGTCGATCTGGGCGGCCGGGTTGGCGATCGCGGTCACCATGCCGGTTCCGAATGGGCCGATATCATCGAAGAGCGTGGCGGTACCGTTTGCGATTCCCTCGGCACACCAGTGTGAATCTGCCTGTACCCCAACGTAATCGCCCACTGGGAGCCGACATAGTGCGACCGTCAGATCGCCATTGATATAGCCAATCCCCCGGGTGCCCAGGTTGGTCACCAAACTTGTCGCCTCGGCTGCGACGACGGTGCGCACGAACGGACTCGGATCCTCACCGGCGACCACGTCGATTGTTCGGTGATAGACACGTTTACGTGAGGTGTTCTGATGAACCTCTCCGGACGGATCCCAGCCAATGTCATCACTGCCCACGAAGTACACCGCGCCTTGGATTCCAGCAGGTGGTGTGAAGTCGGCCTCCCCCACCCATTCCTGGCCTGGCGGCGGACTTGATTGCCGGTACTGCACCATAGTGGCCCGCGCGACGACGACATCGCCCTGCAGGATCTCGCATTCAGTGTTCCGGATGCGCCTGCCGTCGCGGACGATCCGAGTCCGGACGACGGTCGGGACCCGGCGGGCGGCCTTGAAAAGGTCAGCGGTCAACCGTGCGGGCAGAAAGCCGGGTTCGCCGTATGCGCCCTCAAGAACCCCGGCGGCCAGTCCCACGATCGCCGGGCCATTGAGGGTGCCCTCCCCCCACCGACTGAGCGCGAACTGTGTCGGCTGGAAGGCACCGCTGCCGTCGGGAATGAAGTGCGCGGGAGCCTGGACCACCCGCGAATCCTCGCACAGCCGGCATCGGGACCCGGCAGCCGACTGAAATTCTTAGCCAGCATAATTAATGCAATGTCGGGTACCGGGGTAGGTAGCGCGAATCCCCGGCTCGTCGCGACCATGAGCGTGGTGGTGCTGACGGTTGCCGTACTGCAGACCGGCGTCGTGCCGATCCTCGGTGTGATGGCCCACCAACTCCAGGTTTCCCTCGCCACCGTTAGTTGGACGGTGACGGCCAATCTGCTGGCCGCGGCGTCTGTCACCCCAGTACTGGGCCGGCTCGCGGATCTCCACACCAAGAAACGGGTTCTGCTCGCGGTGTTGGCCGTCGTCGTTGCCGGGTCGCTACTTGCCGCGACGACGTCGTCATTCGCTCTGCTGATCGTGGCGCGGGTGCTGCAGGGCGCGTCGTTCGCGCTGTATCCGATCGGGGTGTCAATTCTTCGCGAGGAACTCTCGCCCGAGCGCCTCATGGGCGCGCTTGCCGTGTTGTCTGCAGTTCTCGGATTCGGTGGCGGGATGGGTCTGGTCGTCGTCGGCTTGCTCATGCGCGGTGATGCCGACTACCACCGCGCATTCTGGTTTGTCACGGCGTTTGTCGCACTGGTGACCCTCGCGGCGGCGCGGTTCATTCCGGAACGGGCGCACACCGCGACCGGATCGGTGGACTGGTTGGGCGCTGTGGGTCTGGCCGCCGGGTTGTCGCTATTGCTGCTGACCATCACCGAGGGCAATTCCTGGGGGTGGACTTCATTGCGGACGCTCGCCTCCGCGTTGGCAGCCACTGTGGCTCTGGTGGCGTGGTGGTGGTGGGAGCGGCGATGCGCGCAACCGCTGGTGTCGACGGTCATGCTCATGCGACGACCGATCCTGCTCACCAATATCGCCACCGTGGCAGTCGGTATGGGCCTGTACTTCGGGTTTTTGGGACTGACCGGATTCGTCGAAGCCCCTGCCGGTAGCGGCTACGGATTCGCTGCCACCGTGCTCGCCGCCAGCGTGGTTTTTCTGCTGCCGGGCGCTCTGGCCGGGTTCCTCACTGCGCTGGTCAGCGGCCGCTACATCGACCGCTTCGGCGCACGAGCTGTACTGGTTGTCGGCATCGCCTTTGGCATCCTCGGTTTCACCCTACTTGCCGCAGCGCATTCCGCGACCTGGCAGGTCATCGGCGCCGGCGTGCTCGTCAATGTCTATATCAGCCTCGCCTACGGAGCGCTGCCGTCACTGGTGGTTCGTGAGGTCGACGCCGGAGAAACCGGTGTGGCGACGTCGATGAACGCCATCGCCCGGACTGTCGGTGCCTCGGCGGCCGCCGCAATCGTCGCAGTACTGTTGGGCCGCAACGGAACCGGACACCCACCGGAGAGCAGTTACACCATTATCTTCGGACTGGGCGCAGCCACTGGTTTGATTGCTCTGGTGTTGATTGCGGCAAGCCGGCCGCGACTGCGACCCATCGAGACTGTCGAGGAGATCACCGAGTCCCGCGCGATGAATCACGAGTGGGGCTAGTGGCGGTCTAGCCGAGAGCCTGCGGTCCCCGACCCGCTTATAGGGACTGCACACCATTTCGGCGAAATGCCTGCGACGATGGACTCCATGCGTACACGAGTCATCGACCATCCGATGGTCCTCGCTGACCAACTTCGCGATCAGGCCTGGCAGGCCGAGCAGCACGGCAAGCTGACCGAATGACTCACTACGACACGACCGTCGACGTCATCGTTGCCGGTTCCGGTGGAGGCATCACGGGTGCCTATACCGCTGCACGGGAGGGGCTTTCGGTCGCTCTCCTGGAGGCGAGCGACAAGTTTGGCGGCACCACCGCCTACTCCGGTGGCGGTGGAATGTGGTTTCCCTGCAATGCCGTTCTGCGCCGGGCCGGCGGTGACGACACGATTGAGGCGGCGCTGAGCTACTTTCACTCCGTTGTCGGCGATCGCACGCCGCGGGAGCTTCAAGACACCTACGTCCGCGGCGGTGCGGCATTGATCGACTACCTCGAGGCTGATGAGAACTTCGAATTCACCGTGCTGCCCTGGCCGGACTACTTCGGCAAAGCTACCGAAGCTCGCCTCGACGGCATGCGTCATATCATCGCGGCACCCCTGCCTGGCGAGGTCCTCGGTGCCGAGGCCGCTCTGATTCGCGGACCCCTGGATAACGATCGGCTCGGTACTCCCGCGCCCGATCTGTTGATCGGCGGCCGCGCACTGGTTGGCCGATTCCTTGCTGCACTTCGCCGATATCCGGATGCGGCGCTGCACCGCAACACCGAACTGGTCGACCTCATCGTCGATGACGGGTCAGTGGTGGGAGCGGTGGCCCGGCACGACGGCACGCTGGTACGCATCGGTGCCCGCCGAGGAGTTCTCCTGGCGGCCGGAGGCTTCGAGCGCAATGCGGCGATGCGCAGCGAATTCGGAGTACCGGGCCGGGTCGAGGACAGCATGGGCGCACCCGACAACGTCGGCGCCGCACACCAGGCCGCGATCCGGGCCGGGGCGAGCACCGATCTGATGGACCAGGCGTGGTGGTCCCCCGGGTTGATTCACCCGGACGGCGGCGCGGCGTTCGCGCTGTGGTTCGCCGGCGGCATCTTCGTCAATCAGGCCGGCCAGCGGTTCGTGAACGAATCGGCACCGTATGACCGAGTCGGACGGGAGATCATCGCCGAAATGTCCGCCGGACGATTGAGGCAGCCCTTCTGGATGATCTACGACGACCGTCGCGGCGAGGTACCGCCCGTGAAGGCAACCAACGTGTCGATGGTCGACACCGAAAGCTACCGGGCGGCCGGGCTGTGGCGAACCGCGAACACCCTGACCGAGCTCGCCGACAGCATCGGGGTGCCTGCCCACAATCTTGCCGACAGCATCGTCCGGTACAACGCGATGGTCGCAACCGGCGTAGACACCGACTTTCGACGTGGCGACGAGGCCTACGACCGCGCGTTCTCCCGCGGTAAGTCGCCGCTGGTGCCTATCGAGACCCCGCCATTCCACGCCGCGGCATTCGGCCTGTCCGACCTCGGAACCAAGGGCGGACTGCGTACCGACGCCCGGGCCCGGGTACTCGACCAGGCGGGAGAGCCCATCCCGGGCCTCTATGCTGCCGGGAACACCATGGCCGCAGTCAGCGGAACGACCTATCCCGGCGGCGGCAACCCGATCGGTGCCTCCATGCTGTTCAGCCATATCGCGGCGCTGGACATGGCACGGCAGCAATAATGATCTAGAGCCGAACTGCCGTGACGAGGAGTGACTGATGCGTGGGACCGTGACCGCCGTAGCGTCCGCGGCCGTAGTGATCGTCAGCATCGCGGGGGCACCCTCGGCCCAGGCGTCCGATCGATGGTCGCTCAACGGCACCTTCACCGCGACGTCAAACGGCGAATGGGCCCGCACCAACGACGTGTTCCGCAACGAGGTAAGCCTGCGCAGCATCTGGACCATCTCATCGCAGTGCAGCTATCCAGGCGAATGCACCGGAACGGTGAACAGCGACCTGGGCTGGACCGCACCGATCTATGCCACCGGTAGCACCTGGTACGTCAAACACATCGTCCCGAACTGGATCACCTGCCCCGACGGCACGACAACCGTCTCCGGACTTCAAGTCTTCCGATTCATCGCGGCGACGCCCGACGGCGGCTCAGCGGACCCGTCGTCGAACACTCTGGTCGGTGAGGACATCACAACCGGTGCCAGTGGCTCCTGCGGCCGAAGCCCGTCGCTGTACATCACTATGCCGTTCAAGCTGATCAAACAGGGCTGACGGCGCTGGCGCGCAACCCGTGTTCAGCCGAATAAGCCCGAGGTCCGCTGGATCGGCTGCGGTAGCCAGGTGCCGTCAGCCGCTGCCTGTCCGGGGGCGTAGATCCGCAGATACACGCTGAAATCGCCGGTGGGCGTCTGCAGCCAGTTCGAGTTGGGATCGCCCGGATCCACCTGGGAGAGGATGACATCGATCGAACCGTCCGGGTTGATGACCACAGGTCCGTTGCTGTAGACATTTAGCGTCGATGAGTCCACCAGCGTGCCGTCGCTGTTGTACACCGTCAGTGACCAGAACCCGCCATCATCGATGGGCGGCGCCTGCCCGGGCGCGTAGTGGATGAGATAGGTCCTGTTGCCCTTCAACGGCAGGTAGGTCGAGTCCAGCAACCCGGGGAAGTACAGCGCCTGGTCGGGAGTGTTCGCCACCAGACCGACCAGTGCTACACCGGCGCGGTATAGGTAATCGGTGCCGTAGTCACCGATATTGGACTTGGTCACGGCCCAGCCGTGATGCTGGAACGCGGACAGTTTCTGAGTGAGGTCGGTCAGCGGGGGAAGCAGGATCGCGGCGATCTGGGTGGAGATCGCTGCCGCTAACTGCGATATCGGACCGAGAGTGCCTTGGACCTGCAGGGCCGTCGTGGGGTCGTTCGGGTCCGGGCCGACGCCGATCTGGGCCAGCTTGGCCAGTTCTGAGGCATACGTATCCGTTGGATATGCCGGGTTCTGGGTCATCGCCAAGCTGATGGCATTGAGAACGGAGATCGGCGACAGGTAGGCCGACGGCAGGACGGCGTTATTCGTCGAGGTAGCGCCGGTCGGAGTCAGGGTCCACTGTTCCATCAGGTCGACCACCTCCTGCTGATCGGCCGTGGTGGCCTCAACCCGCCCGAGCATTAACTCGCTGGAGTAGTTGACAAGTACCTTCTGTGCACCCGGCACGTCGACGTTGTTACCGATCCAGGTGATGGCGTACCGGCCCGGCCCCGGACCGCCGATCGGGTTCGCCGCGGTGGGGTTGGACGAGATGTAGTTGTCGACATCGATATAGGGATCGTTCAGTTGGAAGCTGTAGTAGCGGTCACCCATATTCGGGATCGACAGCACGACGGGGCCATTGCTGAGGTCCAGTGAGGCCAGTGAGTAGAGCACGTTGACATTCGGGCGTGATCCGCCACCGATCGCCTTCCAGAATGGTGCCGCGTCGGCGCTTGCGAAGCTGGTGTTGATGTTCATCGTGTTCAACGGACCCAGGAGGGACT